>Ga0315279_10000248_pt1 | contig 117571 bp, 101 predicted proteins | sample YL17G06_20_MG_FD_203694 | JGI IMG/M metagenome (GOLD analysis project Ga0315279, IMG submission 203694) | Sediment microbial communities from Yellowstone Lake, YNP, Wyoming, USA - YL17G06_20 | ecosystem: Environmental > Aquatic > Freshwater > Lake > Sediment | place: USA: Wyoming | collected... | reverse complement strand
CGACGCTCTTCGTGGGAGGCCGCTTACCTCATGACGGACAACAGGACCGTCCGAACAGAAAATGGTTCGCCGTGGGCGCTGGGGAGGCGCCTCGGCAGCCGACTCAGTCCGACAGGCTACTAGACGCGCCTCAGCCGGGGGGAAGGGCCGTGCCCGAAAGGTCCGTCTTCTCCAACACGCTGAAACAGGCATCGATCCACGGCGCGCTCTCCTGATAGTAGAAGTCTTGCGAAGTGAGAAACTCCAAGAGCGCATCCCGCGGCCTTCCCTGGAAATAGTAGACCTGCCCGAGGTAGAAACGCGCGCGCGCCCCGAGATCCGGTTTTCGAGGAAGGCTGAGGTAATCCAGGAGCTTTTGCTTCGCGGCAGTCATGTCCCCGCTCAGGAAAGGCCCCTGGACGATCTCCTGAAGCCGCGCGAGCTCGCCGCCGGGCGTCGGGGTTGCGTCGGAGGGAAGCACCTGCGGCCGAGGTGTTTTCGGGTCGGGCGGTGGAAGGGCCTGCTGGAGCGTCGCGATCGATTTCCTGGTGGATTCTGTGATCGGCAGCGGTGTCGGCAGGCTCGCCGCGTCCGTCTCCGGGATCTCCTGCCCTGTCTGCACGCCGCGGCTGATCGCGAGCGACGGGAGGGGAATGCCGCGGCGCGAGACCGGCGAAACAGCGGGCAGCCCGTGGCTTGCCGTAACCTGCAGCTGCACGGGGTACGCCGTGGCGTTTGCGCCCTTCACAAGGGGCGCCTGACCGATCTTGAACAGGCCAGCGTCAAGGACGGCGAACCAGTAGTCGACCCCCGGCAGGACTGCCAGGACGTAGTGGGTCGTGCCGGGATCCAGGGGCGTGGTCCTGGTCGCCTTCAGCAATTCCTCCGATTTCGTAAAGGCAGCGGGACCCCAGAAGAGGAGCAGGTCGCGGCTGTTGTTCGATACGGAGAAGGAGACGTCGACGATGTCCCCCGTGCCAGTCGGAACAGCCTTGATGCCGGTGACCTGCGCCGCCAGCTGCTCCTCCGGCGCCGAGGTCTGCGGCGTTACCGGTGTGCTGGTCTTGTTCCTGAACAGGACCAGGAGGGGATACAGGGTGCCGGAGGTATCCCGGATCAGCACCGCGTAGAACCAACCCCGCCCGTCAGGCGGGGTGTCGATGTAGAAGCCGACTCCCGTGTCCACGCTCCCGACCACGGTTGCCTTCGAGAGGGTCTGCGCGGAGATCTCCTCGGCGGATCGATACACGATACATGTTCCCTTGAGGTCGGGCGAGTCCACCCACGTGAGCTTCACCTGGTAGTCCACCGGCTCCGCCTTCAGGCGGGAAACGAAAACGGTAAAATCCGCGGGGGACCGCGGCGCGGTGCTCGCCGCGGGAGACGCTTCTTGCGCACCGGCAGGGACGCCCGCTGCAAGCGCGATGAAGACGAAAAGGGCGGCAGCGCAGAATCCGCGCAAGCGCGGCGTAAATCCGCCAACGGCGGCAGTGAATCCACGCAAGCGCGGCGTAAATCCGCCAACGGCGGCAGTGAATCCACGCAGGCGTGGCGCAAATCCGCGTAAACGCGGCGCGAATCGCATTCGCATCTCCTTCTTCTAATGTTGTCGGCTTTTCGGGGGGTTGTCCATAGGAGGACAATGCCGTAGACTGGAGCACGATGTTTGTCGCCGTCGCCTGCGAGTTCGCAAACGAGGATCACCGCAAGGCCGGCTATGACCTGCTGGTGCAATACGGCTTCCGCAAGGTGCTGAAGGACGCCTTCGAGAGCGCGACCCTTTCCGAGGCGGCTCTCAGCCGGCTGAAGAAAGACCTTGACAGGATTGCCGATTCCTATGATAGCATCCGCCTCTACCAATACCCCGTTGAGGGCACCCTTGCCATCACCATATTGAAGGAAAAGAAGTGGCGGCGCCTGATCGTGAAGGCATGAGGGGCGGGGGAGGAACACACCGTGCTCACCGAACTGGAACAGAAACTGCAGACACTCGGCACCCGGATCGAGGAAACCTGGAGGGGTCTTTGACCCGGCTTCGCTGAAACAGAAGATCGACGAAATCGAAAAGAATACTGCCCAGCCCGATTTCTGGCAGGACAAGGAAAAGGCCGGGGAAGCCCTGTCGCGGCTGAAGTCGCTGAAAAGGCGCTACGATCCCTGGGCGAAGCTGCGCTCCGACTACGACGATCTCCTGGGGATATGGCGGCTCGCCCTGGAAGAAAAGGACGAGTCCCTGGAACCGGACCTCCGCGCATCCTGGGAAGGGCTGGAGAAGAAGTATGGAGAGCTGAAGGTCCTCGAGCTCCTCGGGGGAGACAACGACTCCTCCTCGGCCTTCCTCACCATCCATTCGGGGGCGGGAGGAACAGAGGCCTGCGACTGGGTCAGCATGCTCTACCGGATGTACAACCGGTGGTCTGACCGGCGCGGGTACACCGTCGACATCCTGGACATCCTCGAGGCCGAAGGCGGGATCAAGAGCGTGACCATGCAGGTGAATGGTCCCTACGCCTACGGCTACCTCAAGGCCGAGACGGGGATCCACCGGCTGGTGCGAATTTCCCCGTTCGATTCGAACGCCCGGCGGCATACCTCGTTCGCCTCCGTGTTCTGTTTCCCTGTGCTCGACGACACCATTGACGTCGACATCAAGCCTGAGGATCTCAGGATCGACACCTACCGGGCAGGTGGGGCCGGCGGGCAGCACGTGAACAAGACCGATTCCGCCGTGCGCATTACGCACCTGCCCACCGGCATCGTGGTGCAGTGCCAGAACGAGAGAAGCCAGTACAAGAACAAGGCTTTCGCGATGAAGGTCCTGCGCTCGCGGCTGTACGAGTACTACAAGAGCGAGCGGGACAAGGACCGCGAGAAGCTGGAGCAGGAGAAAAAGGACATCTCCTGGGGAAACCAGATCAGGTCCTACACCTTCCAGCCCTACACTCTCGTGAAGGACCATCGCACGAAATTCGAGGCGGGCAACATCCAGGCGGTCATGGACGGGGAGATCGACGGATTCATCGAGGAGTACCTGAAGGCGCGATGGCGAGGAAAGGCTGATGGCGGTCAACGTTCTGATAGTTGACGACCTTGCCTTCATCAAGATCGTCCTGCGCGACATCATCGAGAAGGCGGGATTCCGCGTCGTCGGCGAGGCGTCCAACGGCGAGCAGGCCATCACGATGTACCAGGACACCCGCCCGGACGTGGTCCTCATGGACATCACGATGCCGGGAATGGACGGCCTCACGGCGCTCAAGAAGATCAGGGAGATCGACCAGGCTGCCCGGGTGATCATCTGCTCCGCGCTCGGTCAGCAGCAGCTGATCGTGCAGGCCATCCAGCTTGGCGCGAAAGACTTCATCGTGAAGCCCTTCCAGCCCCAGCGCGTCGTCTCGGCGCTGAAAAGGGCGCTCGACATTACCTGATGAGAACCGCTGCCGTCCTGGGCTTCCTGTGCCTCATCGCACTCAATGCCGTCTTTCCCCAGGACACGACCCCGCCGGCGCCGGCGGCCGGGTCCTCCGCTCCCGGCACCACTGGCAATCCGTCCTCCAGCGGTCCGACGAAGCCCGACCTGTCCCTGCCGAAAGACACCTCGACACAGTGGCAGGTCGGGATCGCCGTTTTCTCCTCGGATGGGCTGTCCCCCGACAATACGTACCTGGCGTACAGCCTTCCACTTCTTCTCAAGGATGAGGTAAGCGGGCTCGGCATTCACAGCTACCAGCAGGAGGAAGTCGACCTTGCACGGAAGGCCCTCATCTCACGCGAAATTGCCGTTTCCGAGAAATCCATCACGATCACGCGGAAGGAACGGGACGCCCTCCTCTTCAACGAGGTTCCGGAAGGAGCCGTTGCACGCTCGTCGGTAGAAGCGCGCCTCTCGGCGGCTGCCGCACGCCTGGAGTTCCTGCGCACCCTTCCCCCGGTGCGCATCGAGATTGCCGGGCAGAAGCCGGTGACAATCAGGGAAGGCACCGGGGCGGGAAAGCTTCTGGAGACACCGACCGTACCGCCCGACGTGTACTGCGCTCAGCAGGGCATCGACCTCCTGATCGGCGGATCGCTCCAGGAGGTGCAGGGATACCTGCTTCTGGACGTCTGGGCATTCGACCGCCTGAAGGGGTCGAAGATCTTCTCCTCCCGCAATGCGGCGTCGCGGGACGAGCTGTATGCCTCGCTGTCGGGCTTCGGCAGGGAGATCGCCAGGACGATTCTCGGACGTCCCTGGGCGCTCGTCCAGTTCGCGCCCGACCCTCCAGACGCCGCGCTCTACGTGGACGGCGTCCTCGCCGCGTCCGGCGCATCTCCCGCGCTCTATCTCGTTCCCGGGCGGCATGAAATCAGGATGTCCGCGGTGGGCTACCGGGACGTTTCCCGCAGCCTTTCGCTGGAAGCGGAAAAGGAAACACGGATCGCTGACTCGCTGGAGAAGGTCGCTTCGGGCCAGCTCGAGATCAGCTCCGAACCGCCGGGGGCCGATCTCTACGTGGACTCTTTCTGGAAGGGAAAGACGCCGTTGATGGTGGATCGTCCGCCTCTCCGCAGCAGGGGAGTGCTGTCCTCGCAGGGCTTCTACGACATGTCGTTCCCGCTGCAACCCTCCTCTGCGGAGGCACTCACCTTCTCGCTTCAGGCGGACATGGGCAAGCGGGATGTGCAGCAGAACAAGGCGCGTGACGATTTCTACGTTTCGCTCGGATTTTTCGCATTCTCCATCCCGCTCCCCCTGTTTTCCTATGCACTGGCCATCGACTTCGCCGTCAGGACACTGGACTACAGCACCCAGGGCAAGATGGCGCCCGCTGCCCAGGCGCAGACGGCAAGCGCGATCTTTCTGGGGACCTACTATGCCGGCATCGCGGTGAGCGCGGCATTGTTCACGTGGATGGTGACCCGAATCGTCCACTACGTGAAGGTTGCGGATGAGATCGCCGGCTGAAGGAGGGCGCTATGCACTCCCGGTCCCGGACTGGCAGGTCGCCCGGAAGGCGGTTTGCTGATCAGGCGCAAAACCGCAGGGCGGCTCACCGGGCGCGTTCTGAGGGCAAATGCGCCTAGGGACGATGAATCAGACGGCGATGAGAATATCGGTCCTCAAAGACAGCGCGGGGCGGTCCAAATCATACGGCAGGATGTCTGAAAATCTCACCACGGCCCACCATGGCGGCTATATGCGACGGGGCGGAGGATGTAGAATGGCAAGGGCAACAAGAGGTGCAAAGTGAAAAGTCGAATTGTTGTTGCAGGAGTTCTTTCGATCTTTCTTGCTCTCAATTTAGCAGGTTGTCTATCTAGCGCCCGTCTCACGACACCACCTGCACAGACGAAGGACTTCTTTGCGCTTGTACAAACAGGATCGCCACAGGATGTACAAGACGCAATAAGTAAGGGCGCAGACATAGAGGCTCGGGGCGAGGCCGTTAGAACCCCTCTGATGTACGCCACCTGGAAGAACCGGAACCTTGAGGTGATCGCTGTGCTTCTTAAGGCTGGCGCAGACGTGAATGCTCAGGACGGAAACGGCATGACTCCACTGATGTTCGCCGGTCATCGATCGAGTCCTGAAGCGATCAATTTGCTTCTTAAGGCTGGCGCGGATTTGGAGGCTCGGGATTTTTTGGGCGAAACCGCGTTGATACGTGCCGCCGTGTCTATCCTGAACCCCGCCGCGATCATCACAACACTTGTGAAGGCTGGCGCGGATATAGAGGCTCAAGACAATAATGGCCAGACCCCGCTGATAAGGGCCGTTCTGGACAACCCGAGCGCCGACGAGGTGATCCCTGTGCTTCTTAAGGCTGGCGCGGATGCGAAGGCGAAAGATAGCGCTGGAAAGACAGCATTTGATTACGCACAAGAAACTAAAAACAAATACCTGAAAGGCACCGACGCTTATCGGCAACTTCAGGAAGCGTCGCAATAAGCGGGAAGGGATCGGCTGCGGGGGGTGTAATCACATGGCAGGCCCTCCGAAAATCTCACCACTGCGCCGTCACGCAAAAAGCTTCTTGTCTGAAAAAAAGAGCCCCGCCTGCGGCTGAAACAGCTCGGGCGTGGACTTCTCGTCATGCAGCCTTATCTGCATTGCTTCTACCTGCTGCGAAGCCAGGATTGCTTCCAAATACAGCAATAAGCCAGCCCCAAAAGCAAGATGGAAAGCGCCAAGAGGGACGCCCGGCCGCGCAAGAAGTTGGCCGGTGCCGCATGTGGCGGGGCAAGGCGCGAGTTTCGGGGCGGCGCCGTATCCACAAAAAGAGGGCATGAGGTTCCGGTGTACCATTTGCGTGACCAATTCGCCGTGAAAACATGGGAAAGCCCATAGCAGGTCCTATTAACCAATTCCTTCCAAAGTAGTAGTTTGTGGAAGTATAGGAATACCGCATACGTGAGGAGGATGTTGCTCCATGCCCTGGAAGGGTATCGGCAGGAGGCTGCGGGAGCTGTTTCAGACCCGCGATTTCGGCGACGATTTCTTCGACGAGCTCGAGGACGCGATGATCGAGGCCGACATGGGCGTGCGCGCCGCCTCCGAGGCCTCGGAGGCCCTGCGCGAAGCGGTGCGAAACCGCGGGATCCGAACCCGTGACGATCTCCTCGCGGAGCTGAAGAAGCGCCTTCGTTCCACGATCATCGCACGGGAGATCACCCTGGTGCCCGGGACCCTCAACGTCCTGCTGGTCCTCGGCGTGAACGGTGTCGGCAAGACGACGACCATCGCGAAGCTGGCGCACCATTTCCGTGAGCACAGGGATGTGCAGAAAATTCTCCTCGTGGCAGGCGACACATTCCGCGCGGCAGCGATCGAACAGCTGCAGGTGCTGGGCGGCAGGCTCGGTCTCCCCGTGGTAGCGCAGGAACCGGGCGCCGACCCCGGTGCGGTCATATTCGACGGAATCTCCAGTGCCGCGGCGCGCGGCTCGCAGCTCCTCATCGCGGATACGGCGGGCCGCCTTCACAACCGGGGCGCACTGGTGAAGGAGCTTGCGAAGATCGACAAGATCGTGCAGACCCGTGTTGCCGGTGACGCGTACCAGAAGATCCTTGTGCTGGACGCGACGACGGGCCAGAACTCCCTCGCCCAGGCCGAGGTGTTCCACGCCGCAGTCAGCGTCAGCTCGATCGTGCTCTCAAAATGCGATTCCACCGCGAAGGGAGGGATGGTGGTCCCCATCTGCCGGGACCTGGGAATTCCCTTCTCGTACCTCGGGCTCGGAGAAAAGCAGGACGACCTGGAGCCCTTCGATCCTGACGAGTACCTGGACTCGCTCTTCGGCACGTCATGAACCGGGCACTTCTGCGGATCCTCCTGCTGCTTGCCGCCCTGCACGTATCCAGTGAAGACCTCCTGTACCGATCCAATGACTTCGGCATGCTTCTGGCCCGCATCTCCCCGTACCAGCAGGATGATACCCGGTGGGTCCTGCGCATCCGCCGCAGCGGTCTCGACGAAGAGCGGCTGCTCTATGACAATAGAAAGGAAGTAAAGCGCTGGGAAATCAGCTGGAACGGAGAGCGCACAGAGCGGGTCGAGAAGGAGATTGCAGGCGGCGTGCTCGCCGCGCGCCGCATCTACGATGCCTCGGGGTCACTCCTCCAGGAGGAGGAATACGCCGCAGGGGCCCTGTCGAAGAAGACACTCTCCACGTATGCGAACGGCAGGCTGACGCGCACACGGGCGCTCTCAGGGCCGGACAGCCGGGAGATATCCTCTGAGGTGTACCTGTACGCCGCAAATGGCGGCCTCCGCGAGGTGCGGCGGACGGTGTCACCGGCCGAAACGATTGTCTCCTCCTCCATCACAGGAGCTTCGGGGCTTGCGGAAGAGAGATCCTCGATGGGGGGGGGCCTGTTCATCGAACGGTACGACACGGACGGGAGACTGATCAACCGCGAACGGCGCGACGATAGCGTGACGGTATCCATCGAGGACTTCGCGTATGCGTCGGGCTCCCGCACGCTCACGTCCTCCGTGGAGAAACTGCCGGTGGAGGACGGCCTGGTCGAGCGTCGCTACGATGACGCCGGCAGGCTTTCACGGGAGACACGGAGCGTGAAGGGGACGATCAGGGAGATCGTCGAATACAAGCACGACGAGAAGGGGAAGGTGACCTCGAAAACCCGCAGGGGGCCCGAAGGCCTCGAAGTCTGGAAGTACTCCTATTCCGACTCCGGAGACCTTTCGCGCGAGGAATACTTTCAGCGCGGAATCCTCGTGAAGGTGACCGTCCACGGTGAGGGGAAGATCCGCACCGAGGAACTGTACAGGGATGGAGAGCTGTTCCTGAAGGTCTTCTTCGACGGGGACACCCGGCTGCGCGAGGAAGTCTATTCGAACGGCAGCCTTCAACGCGAGAGAAGCTACCAATGAGGACCTGCCGATGAGGTGCTGCGCATGAGGAGCTCCCTGCCGCTGCTCCTCGCCCTGCGTTATTTCCATGCCCGCCGGCGCGGCACAGGGAACGCCTCCACCCTGCTGTCCATCCTGGGTATCGCGGTCGGCGTGATGACGCTGACCGTGGTCCTGGCCGTGATGAACGGATTTCAGCTGGGGTTCATCGAGAGCATCGTGGAGATCAGCTCCTATCACCTGCAGGCGCATCCTGCAGTATCATCGTCCCCGGAGGAGGTCCGGGACCTCGATGCGCAGGCGATCGAGCGCCTCCTCGGCCTGCGCGGCGTGACCGCGCTGGTCCCGTTTGTCCAGCGCCAGGCCCTGATCGAGGGTGCGTTCCAGCGTCCGCGGGTCTGCGCGGTGAGGGCGGTGCCTCCCGACCTCTTCCAACGGGACCCAGCCCAGGCGCGGATGCTGGCGCCCGTCGAGGGCTCGTTCGACGTCGCGCGGCCGCAGGGAATCGTTCTGGGCTCCGAGCTGGCGGCGGCCCTCGGGGCGAGGATCGGGGATGTTCTCTCCCTGAGCTCGTACGCCGCGGGGGCCGGCGGCAGGCCCGTGCCCCGGCGGGATTCGTTCGTGCTCACCGGCACCTTCCGCACCGGCTACTACGACTTCGATTCCGGTCTTGTCTTCATCTCCCTGGCCACTGCGGACGCGCTGTATGGCAGCGGTACCACATCCGCCTCCGGCCGCGCCAGCCTCCCGCGGACCTGGGGCATCAAGCTCGCCAACAGGTTCGACGACGCACGGCCGCTGCAGCAGGCATCGGCGATCCTGCAGGGAACGGGATTCACGGTGGAGAGCTGGCGGTCGTACAACAAGTCATTCTTCGACGCGCTGTTCGTCGAGAAGCTGATGATGATGATTCTCGTGGGGCTCATTTTCCTTGTCGTGGGCTTCAACGTATTTCATTCGCTGCGTCGAAGCGTGCACGAGCGCATGGAGGAAATCGCGGTCCTCAAGGCAGTCGGCGTGCCTCCGCGGCGCATCCGGTCCACCTTCATCCTGCAGGGCCTTTTCATCGGCGTGGCGGGGGGAGGGACCGGTCTCCTGGCGGGTCTGGTCCTGTCCGTGAATGTGAACGAGGTGTTCTCGCTCGTGGAGCATGCAGTCAACGCAGCGGCGATGATCGTGCGCACGATGGCGCTCTCGTTCGCTCCCGGGGGAAGCGGGGGAGAGTTTTCCATTTTTTCTCCCACGTACTTCTACCTCACGAAGGTGCCCTCCCACGTGTTCCTTCGGGAGGCATTCATGGTGTGCTTCTTTGCCGTCGCTTCCTGTGCGGGCGCGGCGTGGGCCGCTTCCCGCGCCGTCTCCCTTTTCCGTCCGTCGGAGGTGCTCCGTTATGAATGATGCAGAACTTGTCGTGGCCGCCTCCCTGTCCCGGCATTTCGTCACGGGCGCGGAGACGCTGGAGGTGCTTCGCGACGTGAATCTCGTGGTCCGCGAAGGGGAAACGGTGGCGATCACGGGCGAGAGCGGGTGCGGCAAGAGCACTCTCCTTGGCCTGATCGGCGGCCTGGATCGGCCGACCGGGGGCACGGTGACCGTGAAAGGCGTCGACGTCGGCGGCCTGCATGAGGCCGAGCTCAGCGAGTACCGGAACCGGGACGTTGGCTTCATCTTTCAATTCCATTTCCTTTTGAAGGATTTTACGGCGCTGGAGAATGTCGTCATCCCCGGCATGATGGGGGGCGAATCCTCCCGGGCCCTGAAGGAACGTGCACGGCAGCTGCTCACCGAGGTCGGGCTGGAGGGAAGAATGAACGCCTGGCCGCTGGAGCTCTCCGGCGGCGAGCGACAGAGAGTGGCGGTGGCCCGGGCCCTCATCAACGAGCCTCCTCTCCTCCTCGCCGACGAGCCCACGGGCAACCTGGACGAGCGCAACGCGCACGGGGTCGAGGAAATGCTCTTCGGACTCGTCAAGAGATACCACCGGACGATGATCATGGTGACGCACGACACGGCCCTTTCGGACAGGGCGGACACGAGCTACCTCCTCGCGGCCGGGGCACTGGGCCCGTCATGAGAGGCATTCGCAGAGCAGGAATCGAATGGGCATGAGGGCGCGTTTCGTGTTCTTTCTCAGCCGGCGGATGCTGCGGGGAAAAGCCGGTACCGCCCGGTACCTGCGCGGCGCCGTGCTCGGGATCGCAGTGAGCCTCATCCCTCTGATCGTGGTGATGGAGGTGTCCACGGGAATGATCGAGGGAATCACCGCGCGGCTCCTGGAGGTGGGCACGTATCACCTCCAGCTTCCTCTTGCCCCGGATATCTCGGGCCCGAGGCTTGCCGCCCTTGCGGCGGCGATCGGGAAAGTACCGGACGTCGTGGCGGCGGTGCCGGAGAGGATCGGGACGGCAATGATCGTCTCAGCCAGGGGCGCGTCAGGCGTGAGCATCAGGTTCGTTCCTCCGGACCTTTTCGATCTGGACCAAGGATTTCGCTCGTTCGTGGTCATCCGCGAAGGTGACGCGGGGCTGGACAGGATGGACTCCCTGCTGATGAGCACGGCCATGGCGGCATCCCTGAACGTGGCGGCAGGAGACACGGTCAATGTCCTCACGACATGGGGAGAGAATCTGTCGGGACCACCGCGCCTGACGCCTGTGAGAGTGTCGGGAATCTACGAGACCGGCTACCAGGAATTGGACGCGGCGCTCGCCTATGCTCCCCTCGCCCTGGCCGACCGGATCCTTTCGCCGCGCGCCGCCCGGGCGATGATCGGCGTGAAGGTCCGGGATCCCTTCGGCAGCCTCACGGCCGTGGCTCGGGGCATCGCCCTCGCCGCCGGCGGCGACACCCGCGTGGCCACCTGGCGGGAAATCGAGTACGCGCGGCTCTCGAGCTTCCGGACGACAAAGGCTCTTCTCCTGTTCATCATGGCCCTCATCGTGGTGGTCGCATGCGTCAACGTCTCCTCCTCCGTTCTCATGATCCTCTTCGAGCGACGCCACGATCTTGGAATCCTCAAGAGCGTGGGCGCGGGGCCGCGGGCCCTCGCCCTGTCCTTCCTGCTGGCGGGTTTCACGACGGGGCTCGTCGGCACCGTGACGGGGATCGCCGCCGGACTGCTCGTCGCCGTGAACATCAATGAGGTGATCGCGGGTCTCGAATGGACGATCAACAGGGTTTTGGGCCTCGCCTCGATCATCCAGACCAGCCTTACACCGTCGGCGCCCCCGTTCGGCGCATTCACGCTGTTCAACAGCGCGTACTACCTCAAATCCATACCCGTAAGGATCATGCCCTACGAGGTCATCGCTGCTGCCGTGGCGGCACTTCTGCTCTCTGCCTTCGCTGCATACCTGCCGGCCGCCCGCGCCGCCCGTACCCGGCCGCTCGATATCCTCAGAAAAGTGTAACTTTTGGGTTTCCGGCGTTTCCATGGCCGCTCGAGAAAAGTAATGCCGTAGAATTTAAAGACAGGATTATGTATAATTGGTCGTGGCCATGAAATGTGAGATATGCGGACTCAAAGACGCCGTAATTCATATCAGACAGATACAAAAGGACCTCGTGCATGAGCTGCATATATGCGAGGAATGTGCCCAGGAGAAGGGCCTGATACGCGAAGAAGACTCCGAGCTGCCGATTGCGAACCTCCTTTCGGGGCTCCTCGAGGGGAAGGACGTCACAGGGGCAAGCGACGTGAAGGACGTGTGTCCGAGATGCGGCCTCAAGGCGTCCGAGTTCCGCAAGCAGGGCAAGCTGGGATGCCCCGAGTGTTTCAAGGCCTTTGACAAGGACGTGCGCGCGATCGTCTCCCAGATGGCAGCTCGGCCCCGTCACACGGGGAAGGTGCCCCGCACCCTGGTCGTCGAACAAAGCGCGGGAACAAAGGGCGAGGGCCTGCGCGACGAGCTGCGGGAGGCCGTTGAGCGGGAGGAGTACGAGCTGGCGGCCCGGCTGAGGGACCGCCTGCGGGAGCTGGAATCCGATGTTTGAGTTCACCGGCCTCGCCGACATGAAGGGGTGGATGCGGGAATCCGCGCAGGGGAACGTCTCGGCGGAGTACCCCGAAGCCACCGGCTCCGTGGTGATCTCCAGCAGGGTGAGGCTTGCGCGCAATCTCTCCGCATACCTGTATCCCGGCAGGTGTCCGGCCGACCAGGAAAGCGAATGCCGCGACCGGATCGTGAACGCCTTCCGCCGTTTGCCCAACGCGGAAGATTTCACGATACTTGAGCTGGACCAGCTCTCCTCCCTGGAGAGGCGCATCCTCTTCGAAAGAAACCTCGTCTCCCAGGGCTACTCGGTGGAAAAGCACAGGGCCATGGCGTTGAGCAGCGACGAGTCGGTCGCCGCCCTGATCGGCGACGAGGATCACCTGCGGCTGGTGGGGATGAGGCCGGGGGCATGCCTGGATGCGCTCCTGGCGAGGCTCGATGCGCTGGAAGAGCAGCTTGAAGGTTCCCTGCAGTACGCCGTGTCTGCCGAGTGGGGATACCTCAACACCGCCATTACGAACCTCGGCACGGGGCTGAAGGCGTCCATGATGCTGCACCTTCCGGCCCTTGCCATGAGCGGGCTCATCAAGCGGGCCGTGAAGGCATCCGCGCAGCTGGGGCTGTCGATCCGGGGATTCTTCAGCGAGAGCATGGAGTCCCTCGGCGACATGTATATCATCGCCAACGAGATCACGATCGGCCTGGCCGAGAAGGAGATCATCGGCAACCTGGGGAGGATCGCCGTACAGCTTGCGGGCTACGAGAACCGCACGCGGGAGGAGTTGATGGAGAAGAGGCGCGTGGACATCGAGGACCGGGTGTACCGTGCCTGGGGGCTGCTCACCTGGTGCCGCTACCTCACGCACCGAGAGGCCATCGAAGCCCTGTCGGCCCTGCGGCTCGGAGTGTCGCTCGGCCTCGTTGCGCAGGTGGACGCGTCCACGATCACTGCGCTCCTCTTCCTGTCCCAGAAATCGCACATCCAGCGCGTGCTGCAGTCGCACGCCGATGCCGCGGACGGGAAGCTCATCGACTACACCCGGGCGAAGATCATTCGAGAGGCGCTCACGCAACCGAGGGGAGGCTGACACCATGTTCAAGGGACTCACGCAGCGGGCACAGAAGGTGCTCACCATACTTGCGCAAGAAGAAGCGAAGCGATTCCACTCGGACCAGCTCCTGCCCGAGCACATCATTCTCGCCCTGCTGAAGGACGGGGAAGGCGTCGCGGTCAAGGCGCTGCTGCGCATCAAGGTGGACGTCGCCGAGATGCAGGCGGAGATCGAAAAAAGCCTTCCCAAGGGCAAGGGGGGCCTCATCCTCGGCGACGTGCCGCCTTCCAAGCGCGGCCAGAAGATCCTGGAAGATTCCGCCGAGGAGGCCCGCAACATGGGCCACGAGTACATCGGCACCGAGCACCTCCTGCTGGCAGCAGTGAAGGAGCAGGGCAGCATCGTGGCGCGCTACCTCGCGCGGTACAACATCACGCCGAACGGCCTCCGGGAGGCAATCCTGCAGATCAGCGGCACGGGGGACTACAAGGGCGCGCCGGCCCAGGCGGCCAAGAAGAAGGCCCAGGCCCCGACGAAGAAGCCGACGCCCACGCTGGACGAATTCGGCAGGGACCTCACCGTGTTTGCACGCGACGGCAAGCTGGACCCGGTGATCGGTCGGGAGAAGGAAATCCAGCGGGTGATCCAGATCCTCGCGCGCCGCACAAAGAACAATCCCGTGCTCATCGGCGAGCCGGGGGTCGGCAAGACCGCCATTGTCGAGGGACTGGCCCAGAAGATCGTGGACGGCACCGTCCCGGAGGTCCTGGTCGGAAGGCGCGTGCTCACCCTCGACCTTGCGTCCCTCGTTGCCGGCACGAAGTACCGGGGCGAGTTCGAGGAGCGCCTGAAGCGCGTGATGAAGGAGATCCTCTCGGCAGGGAACGTGGTGCTCTTCATCGACGAGCTTCATACGATCATCGGCGCGGGCGGCGCCGAGGGGGCCATCGACGCATCCAACATGCTGAAGCCCGCGCTCTCCCGCGGCGAGCTCCAGTGCATCGGCGCAACGACCCTCAACGAGTTCAAGAAGCACATCGAGAAGGACGCGGCGCTGGAGCGCAGGTTCCAGCCCATCTACGTGAGCGAGCCCTCGGTGGACGAGACGGTGGAGATACTCAAGGGAATCAAGAAGAACTACGAGGAACACCACCGCGTGGTGTACACGCAGGCCGCGGTGGAAGCGGCGGCGACCCTGTCGCGGCGCTACATCACGGAGCGCTACCTGCCCGACAAGGCCATCGACCTCATCGACGAGTCCGGCTCGCGCCGCCGGATCAAGAACTCCATCAGGCCTCGGGAGCTCGCCGACCTCGAGAAGGAAATCGACCGGCTCACCTCGGAGAAGACGAGCCTGGTGAACACCCAGAACTACGAGAAAGCAGCGGCCGTGCGCGACATGGTCCGGCAGCTCAAGGGGAAGGTGGACGAGATCAAGAAGAGCTGGGAAAGCACGATCACCGTCGAAGAGAACGTGGTCGACGTGGAGGACATCCAGCAGGTCATCTCCGACATGACGGGAATCCCCCTCGCGCGCATCGTGCAGAGCGAATCGCAGAAGCTCCTGCGCATCGAGGACGAGCTGCACAAGAAGGTCATCGGCCAGGAAGAGGCCATTGCCGTCATCGCTTCGGCAATCAGGCGGTCACGCACCGGCCTTTCCTCGGCGCGGCGGCCCCTGGGCTCCTTCGTGTTCCTCGGTCCCACCGGAGTGGGAAAGACCCTCGTGGCGAAGACTCTCGCCGAGTTCCTGTTCGGAGACGCGGACGCTCTTGTGCGCATCGACATGTCCGATTTCATGGAGAAACACAACGTCTCGCGGCTGGTCGGGGCGCCTCCGGGATACGTGGGGTACGAAGAGGGCGGCCTGCTCACGGAAAAGGTGAGACGGAGGCCGTTCAGCGTGATCCTGCTCGACGAGATCGAGAAGGCCCACCCCGACGTGTTCAATATCCTGCTTCAAGTACTGGAAGAAGGACAGCTCTCCGACAATCTCGGGCATGCTGTCTCGTTCCGCAATTCGGTCATGATCATGACCTCGAACCTGGGGGCGCGGGAGATCAACAAGGACAGCTCGCTGGGCTTCCAGTCCGAGGAAGGGGGGATGAACTTCAAGGACATCCGCAACTTCGTCATGTCGGAAGTGAAGCGGGCATTCAATCCCGAGTTCATTAACCGCATCGACGAGATCGTCGTGTTCCACAACCTGGACAAGACCCACCTCGCGCAGATATTCGACCTGATGGTAAAGGAGATCTCCGACCGGCTGGTGGACCAGAAGATCACCATCTCCGTGAAGAAGAAGACGCGCGAGTACCTCATCGACAAGGGCTTCGACGAGAAGTTCGGCGCCCGCCCGCTGCGAAGGCTGTTGCAGAAGGAGGTGGAGGATCCCCTGTCCGTGGAGATCCTCAAGGGCCGGTTCGCGGCGGGGGACGCGATCGACATCGAGCTTCGCGGCGAGAAGATCCTCTTCCGCAAGCAGGAGTCCCGCAAGGCGCTGAAGGCGCCCGCCCAGCCCGCAGGTCTCCTTACGGGAGAGAAAGAGGCGGAGAAAGTCACCACATGAGCCCGCCGCCGGAGGCGGATTTGTCGCCGCCGGAGGCGGATTTGTCGCTGCGCCGCGGCGGTACACATCTGCGGCGCAGCGGTGGAAATCCTCGTCTCCGACGCGGCGGGCCTGCCTTCATCCTGGTCATGCTCGTCCTCGCCGCGGCAGGGGCCGCTCGAAGCTTCGGCGCGCCGGCGGACGACCTGCTGGCGGTCGGCAAGAAGGCCTTCGCTGACGGCCAGTACCCGCTTGCTGTCTCCAGCTTCCAGCGACTCCAGGACGAGTTCCCGGAATCTCCCCTGGCCGAAGAGGCAGGATACCTGCTCGGCGTTTCCCTGTACTACGAGGGGCGCTGGTCCGAGTCCCTTTCTGCATTCTCTCTCCTCGGCATCCGACACCCGAAATCAGGCCTTGTTCCACGTGCCGCCTACTGGATCGGCGCGGCGAGCCTCAAGCTGGGCAACTTCCAGACCGCATTCGACAATCTCACCGCGTACCTGCAGAGTCAGGGCGCGGAAAGTGCCTTTCGCCTGAGCTCCCTTCTCTCCAGGGCTGTCGCGCTGGAGGGCCTCGGAAGGAACGAGGAGGCAGCGGCGGACTACCGGGCGCTGCTCCAGAATCCGGCAGCATCTGCCTATGCGGCTGAGGCGACCTACCGACTGGCGGGCACCGAGCTTCGTGCGGGAAGATACGCCTCCGCACGTGACTTGTATGGCAGGGTGCTGCTCGACAACACAAGCTCCGCATTTGTGCGGGATTCCGTGTTCTTCGCAGGCGAATGCGATCTCTCGATGGGCAATCTGGCCGATGCCGAGAAACGCTACCGGACGGTGCTCGCCCTCTATCCCGACTCTCCCTACATCGAGGCAGCGACATTCCGCCTTGCCGACGTCGCATGGCGCCAGAAGCGGGCGTCCGCCCTCCGGCAGGTGGATGATTTTCTCAGCCGTTTCCCCGGGGGGACCCACCAGGGGAGCGCTCTTCGGCTTCGGGGCGACATCCTGCTCGACCAGAAGAAGATTGCCGAGGCAGCGGGGGAGTACACACGCGCGGCGGGCATCCTGCCCGATGGTCCCGAGAGGCAGGCCGCGTATTACTCCCTGGGACGCGCACAGGTGTCCCTGGGGAGAAAGCTTGACGCAGCGGACTCCTTCGCGCACGCGGCTTCAGGCGGTTCAGCCGACATTGCCGAGAAGGCAGGCTTCCAGCGCGCCGTCCTGCTGGCAGGGGAAGGGAGGGTGACGGAGGCCATCGAGGCCCTGCGATCGTTCCTGCAGTCATTTCCCAACAGCGCGCGCGCGGAGGAGGCAGGACGGCTCCTGGGAACCCTCCTGGAAAAACAGGGCAATCACGAAGCGGCTCGCGTGTTGTGGGACTCTCTTGTCCGCGGATTCCCGCGCTCACCTTCGCTTCCCGAGTACCTCTACCGCCGCGGAACGAGCCTGCTCGCGTTGGGGCGCTGGGCCCCGGCGCTCGACGATTTTCAACGCAACGTGAAGGATCACCCCGCCTCGTTCTGGACCGGCCGCAGCGCGTATTCGATCGGGTACGTCTATGCCCAGCGGGGCGAGTACCCGCGCGCCCTGCCATTCTTCCAGGCCTCCGATGATGCGCGCGGGAGGCTGTCCGCCGCCATCTGCCTATTCGATATGGGAAGGTTCGACCAGGCGCTCTCTGCGTTTCTCTCGCTGCAGGCTTCACATGCGCCTGTCGTCTCCACCGGAACTGTTGCGCTGTATGTCGGAAGGTCGCTGTACCGCATGGGCCGTCTGCAGGATGCCGCTGCGCGCCTGGGAGAGGCCGCGGCGGCGCTGGCAGCGGAAGGCTCGCCCCAGGGAGCCGATGCCCACTACTGGCGGGGGTGGGCGCTCCTGCGTCTGCGAAAACCGGCAGAGGCGTACGGCGCGTTCCTCGCCGTGGCCGAAGGCTACCCGGCGGACCCGCGCAGGCTCGAGGCACTTTTTCGTGCCGCGGTCTGCGAGACCATGCAGACGGACGACGCCTCGGCCGTCGCACTATACGAGGAGGTGATCGACACGGCGCCGCAGGCGGATTCTGCATCGCCGCAGGCGGATTCTGCATCGCCGCAGGCGGATTCTGCATCGCCGCAGGCGGATTCTGCATCGCCGCAGGCGGATTCTGCATCTCCGATCGTCGAACAGGCGATGTATGAGCGCACGCTGGCCCTCTCACGCCTGGGCAGGGTCGAGGAGAGCGCCGACGCCCTGGAACGCCTCGCTCGCGAGTTCCCTGCCGGGCGCCTGGTTGCACAGGCCTTGTATGCGCGGGCGGAGCGAGCTCGATCCGAGCGGAGATTTGCCGATGCCCACGCGGATTTCGACCGCGTGTCGCGCGAGTTTCCATTCAGTCCGCTGGCCGGACAGGCCTCCTACTGGTCTGCTGAGTCCCTCCTCCTGGCGGGCGACATGCGGGAAGCGTTGAATGGATTCTGGGCCTGCCTCACATCGAAGAATGCGTCAGGGCTGCTGGCGACTGCCATCGAAGGCTTTGCCGGCGCGTTGCGAGATCTCGATGACGTCGAAGTGGCACGGCTGTTTGCGGACAAGGCGAGGTCCACACCGGGAGTCTCTGTGGAGGCCGCGGCGGGCGTTCTCCTGGCATCCGCTGATGTCCTCCTTTCATCGGCGCCGGACGACGCACGGGCCCTTATCGACGCGGTGAGGCGCTCCGCACCTCCGGAGCCGTACGCGGGTGAGGCGAGTCTCCTCATGGGGAGGTACGCCGCGCTTCGTTCGGACTGGGGCAGGTCTCTGGACATCCTCGGCGCTCTCGAAGGATCGCGGGCCGATGACATCGGCGCTCGGGCCGCCCTGGAGAAGGGACGGACACTGGAAGCCATGGGGCGGACCTCGGATGCGGTGGACGAGTACCTGAAGGTTGGCTATCTCTTTCCCGATCTCGGCGACCGCGCGGCCGAGGGGATGGCGAACGCTGCCCGAGTTGCACGGGCGCGCGGTGACACGGACCGTGCCGCGAAGATCGAGCAGACGCTTCGGAAGAGCTACCCCGCGAGCCCCTGGATCGAGACACTTTCCCAGGAGTGATGCGGTACGGCCGGCCCCTCCGCTACTCTCCGAACCGCGCCCTGTCCAGGTCTCGCTCGAGCGCCATGGCGACGCGCTTGGCCGTGCGGGACGCGAGCTGCCTGAAGCCGCGGGCCAGTTCCTCCTCCGTCATGTTGTAGAGAACCGTCGCCGTGACCATGTTGCCGAGGATCTCGCCGATGCCGAACATTTCGGCATCAGCCGGCTGGTCGACGGTCACCTCCCTCCGCCATGCGAGCTCTCCAGCCGCTGCGGGATAGAGGCTAGCCACCACGCGGATGCGAAGCGACACTGCGGAGATCGGAGAGCGGGCTTCGATGCCCCACTCCTCGATGTGAAGGGACAGAACGTAGTCGGCCCGGCGCTTTGAGCTCACCTGTTCCGCGCCCAGGGATGCGGCGCACGCGGAGAACGATTCGGACCGGATGATCTCGGGCACGTCCACGTCCATCAGTGCTTCCCGCATGACCTCCCGGGCCCTGTTGGCCTGGCTCGCTTTGGCGACGTTCGACATGAAGCTCAACGCGCTGATCACGGGTGAATGGGAATCCATGGTGACGTTATAGTCCACGTTCAGCCGGGGCTCAGGGGGGGTGCGCATATCCACGGCGAGCCTCGAACCGACGAAGTAGTAACTGTCGAGCCGGTTCACCGTCATGCACGACGAGAGCAGGACGGCCGCCGCCGCAAGCCCGACGAGGGCAGTCTTCTTCGCAACAGAAACCATTCTCCGCTCCTTGTTGATTCTGGTCATTGAACACCGGCCGGCGCATCCAATGGTACCGCTTCCTGCAGGCCTTTAACGTTCTCCCGGGAGGTGTTCAGGGCGCGTGAGAGAATTCGGAACTGCCGCAGGGATGCCTCCTGCCGGTCCAGACGCACGGTGCTTCCGCGGAGCCGTACGGGCACGACGCGCAAACAGACGATCCGCCCGCGATACGTCCCGATCTCCAGGATTGCGGAGCGTTCTCCGCCAGGCGTGCCTTCCATGCCGGGAAAAAGAAAGTTCCCCAACGAATAGGCAATGAGCCTGCCGTCCACGGCTTCGAGCCCCTGGAGAACGTGCGGATGCGAGCCGACGACCAGGTCAGCGCCAGCGCGAATCAGCTCCCGGTATCTCCGTTTCTGCTCGTCGGTAGGGGCGGAGCTCCACTCGACGCCGCCGTGCACAAGCGCAATGTTGAAGGCATCAGGGGAAAAGGCGCGGGCAGCGGCTGCGATGCCTTCGTCGTCGAGCCAGAGGGCTCCCGGCCTGTCCATGGTCGCACGGGCCGCAGAGTGTCCGTCGAACCCGGTCCGGTCGACCGGGTAGGCCGCAAAGGAGAGCAGCCGTATCTCCCTGTCCCCTCTCCTCATCCCCGCCGGAACGGACGCCTCCCGCAGCGTGAGTCCCGCGCCGGATGTGGAAATCCCAGCCTGCCCGAGGGACGACAGGGTGTCGACGAAGCCGGCCGCGCCATAATCGAAAGTGTGGTTATTCGCCGCTGAGAGATACGAGAAGCCTGCCGCGGCGAGGCTTCCCAGGGCACGGGGATCGAAACGGAACGTGTATGTCTTCACGGTCCGAGCGCCGCTCGTGGTGGCCGCCGCCTCCAGGTTTCCGACGAGCACGTCGAGACCGCGCAGGAGCGGCAGGGTGTCGCCGAAAACACGCTGCACCCCTCCGGGCGCCACGAGCTCTGCATCCACCCCACGGGCGGGCATGATGTCTCCCACCGCGCCGATCCAACCGATTCGCTCCAAAGGGTCCTCGCGTGTCTGCAGATCCGGCAGCAACTCGAACCACTGGCGCAGCCCGGGATCATCGCCCTGTATTCCCACAGCGACCCGACGCACAAGCGGGTAGCCGGGATCGCCCGGGTACAGCCCGTCGACGGGGAGCGCAATGTCGGGAAGCGCGACGTCGTCCAGCGGAAGAAGCCTCACGCTCCCCGATTCCGCCTGGGCCCTGGTCAGGGTGAGCGGTGCCTCCCAGAGTCGGATGACGGGGACGAGAAAAAGATCCTCCACGGCCCTGGATCCGGGAAGATCTCCGGCGCGAAGAATGACCGAGCCCGCCGAGCCGGGAGTGCCGGCTGGGGCGGCATTGAGACCGGGAGGGAACGGATGCCGGGAGAGCAGACGCGCCCACGCGGGCTGGAGGTCCACCGGAGCTTCGACGCTCACCGTCAGCCCCGGCAGTGGGAAACAGAAGAGCGAAAGGATGCCCAGAGAGGCGAAAAGACGTTTCATGTGCGGAAAATAGAGGATACATCGGCGCATGACGAAAGTCACGTGCCAGAGCGCGGCGTCTCCGGCCGTGGGAGCGATTTCAACAAGTAGGTAGATTCACGGAGTTGTCAAGCGCGTTCCTTCGCTCTGCCACTTCCCAGGACAAACCATGGCGCGCTAACCCGCGCTAACGTACGTTACCGCGCTTTCGCATGCGTTGTCCCGCGAACGACCGCCTGCCCTGCTGCCCATAGCGCAAGCAGAGGGATGATTGGGCCGTTTTTCAAGGTATGGCAGCGCAACTCGATGACTTCGGTCCTCCCAAGGTGCTCCCCTCCGTCAGCACAAACGAACTTCGCGATAACCTCTCGCAGTGGATCAATCGCGCGGTTTTCGGACGGGAGCCAGTGCTGGCTACGCGCCGAGGCAGAAAGATCGCGGCGATCATCTCGATCGCCGACTTCGCCTTCCTGGAGACAATGAGGCAGCGAAGAGACGAGGCGATGACGGAAAAGCTGTCGGAGGATCAATCGTGGATCGGCCCTGCGATAGCGCGACGCTTGCACTCATAGAACGTGGCCATTCATAGCAGCACTCAGAGACCCTCCGCAACAGGGCCATTTCTGGCTTTGAACCACCAACACCACAAATTCCCACCCTCCGTCCGGGCTCGTGTTGCGCCCTCACCGAGGAAGGGCTATCATGCACCATGGCCAGACGGATCGAGATCTTCGACACCACCCTTCGGGACGGCAACAAGCTCCCGTTCGTGGTCCTTTCTCCGGCTGACAGGCTTCTGCTGGCGCGCCAGCTCGTGAAGCTCGGGGTGGATGTGATCGAGGCGGGCTTCCCAGCGGCCTCCGCGGAGGAGGCAGACTGCGTGACGCGGATCTGCTCCGAGGTGCGCGGACCCTACGTTGCGGCCCTTGCGCGGGCGCTGCCCGGGGACGTGCAGAAGGCGCTGGAGTGTCTTCGCCGCGCCGAGAAGCCGCACCTGCACGTGTTCATGTCCGTCTCTCCCCAGTTTCTCCGCCAGGTGTTGAAGGCGAAAGAAGCGGCCGCTCTCAAGGTCCTCTCGGAATGCATTCGTACCGCCCGCGGGGCAGGCGTGCGGACCCAGTTTTCCCTCAGTGAAGCTCCCCACGCGCGGAAGGAGTTCCTCCGCGAGGCTGTCGATGTCGCGCGGGAGGCCGGGGCAGAGGTGATCAATCTCGCTGACACCAATGGGATCATGGTCCCTGATGAGATGGCGGCACTCGTGGCGGAGGTGACCGGGTGGCTGGCCAAGGGCTCCGCGCCCGTTCCGCGGATCGGCGTGCACTGCCACGACGACCTGGGCCTGGCCACCGCCAACACCATGGCCGCACTCCGGGCCGGCGCCTCCCATGCAGAGGTCACCGTGGGAGGATTCGGGGAACGCGCGGGGAACGCGGCCCTGGAGGAGCTGGCGTTCCTCATCGCCGCCTTCGGGGAGCGTGACGGGCTTTCGCACGGCATCGACCTGGGGCAGATCGGGCCGACCTCCCGTCTCTTCGACAGTCTCACCGGCGTGCGCACGCACCCCAATAAGGCGGTCATCGGCGAATGCGCCCTCGTGCCGGTGGCCGGAGGCTTTTCCGGAGCGTCACTGGAGCCCCGTCTGCGGACTCTTCTGCAGGAGAAAACCATCGGGAGGCCTCAGGACGAGCCTGCTCCTTCGACGGGATCTGCTGAGGCAGCCGGACCCTATGCCCTGGAGGCATTCAACGTGCTCAGCAGCTCGCATTCCCCGCCGGTGGGGCTCGTCGTCATCCGGCGCGCCGGGAAATCGCTCACGCAGACCTCGCATGGCACCGGGCCGATCGATGCCCTGTTCCGCGCGGTCGACAAGGCCCTCGGGTTTTCCACCCGGATGGTCCTGTACTCCGTCTCCACGCTGTCCGCCGGGACAGAAGCGCCCACCGAGGTGATCGTGACGGTCGAGCTCAGGGGGCACAGGTTCCACGGGCGGCACCGCAGCACGGACGTCATCGAGGCGAGCCTGCGGGCCTACATGAGCGCATGCAACTCCATCGGAGAATCGGGAATACTCGAAGGACCTTCCGAGTTCCACGTCGCGGGCGAGTACCTTTGGGAATAAGCACTTGCCCTAGTCCCGCGGGATGCGGAGGCAGGAGACCACTGAGAGCAGGGGGAATCCCCCGGCGATGACCATCATGACCGGCATTCCCAGCGACTCACCGAGCGAGCCCAGCGGCACCATGGCCAGGCCGGCGAGGCCCCAGGAAAGCCCCATGATGAGGGAGGAGGCCATGGCAGGGGAGTTGCCGGAGTGCTTCTGTGCCATGAGGATGACCAGGGGATTCGAAAATGTCAGGACCGTGCCGGCAGCGACGATGAGGAAAATGCCCGCGGGCGACTGGAAGAAAACGTAGCCGGCCACCGCCAGCGGCGCTCCGAGCGTCACTGAGACGAGGATCAGGCTTCTTTTTCCCGTGCGGCGCGACAGGGTGCTCACGAATACCGAAGCAACCGCGCCGAGGGCGAGCATGCCCGTGAACAGGGCGCCGATCGATGTCACGGGGGAGCCGTGCTGTGCCATGTACACGGGAAGGAAGGTGCTCAGCCCTCTCACTCCCACCGTCAACGCGAAATTCATGAACACCAGCCTGAGGAGCATCGCCAGGTCGCGGCGATTGGCAAAGAGCCCCCTGAGGCTGATCTGCGCGGAGCGCGCCGATCGTCGCCGAAGCTCATCAGACGGAAGGAGGAGTGCGAGGCTTCCCGCGACCAGCGCGGCCGGCACTGCGAGAATCGGTGTTGCCCGGAACCCCCACACGGAAATGAAATAGGCGATGACGGCAGGCCCGGCGGCGAATCCGAGGTTGCCACCGGCGCTGAATATCGCCATGCCGACCTCGGGATGACTCCCCGAAAGCGTGGGTGTGACCGATGCACCCTTCGGGTGGAACGCCGCTGAGCCCAGGCAGCCGAGACAGAGAATCACGAGAAACACGGTGAACGAGGGGGCAATGCCCAGGCAGCTCACGAACAGCCCGGTCAGGAGCGGCGCGAGGTACAGGGAGGCGGACACGCCGAAACGGTCGAACAGGACCCCGAAGAAGGGCTGGCTCAGGGCAGAGGCGAGAGTCCCCATCATGGAGACAACTCCCACCTGGGAGAGGCTCAGGCCATACTTGTCCATGACGATCGGGAACAGGGGCGTGAGGAAGCCCATGTAGATGTCATTGAAGAAATGACCGGCTGCGACGAGGAACAATATGGGTGAGAGCCGACGCCTGTCGGCATCGCCAGGAAGAGACCTTTCGGTCCCTGCAGAACCCTCCGTCAGTTGTTCACCCGTTCCTGGTATTCCCTCGTTTCGGTGTTGACGAGGATCCTGTCGCCCTGCTTGATGAATAATGGCACCTTGACCTTCAGGCCGGTTTCACACGTGATGACCTTCGTTGCGCCGCTCACCGTGTCGCCGCGCTCCGCCTTCTCCGCCTCGGAAACGGTGAAGACCATCTTGGTGGGGAGCTTGATGTCGATCGGCGTCTGCTCCCAGAAAACGACCTGGTAGTTTTCCCCGTCCTTCAGAAAATCGCGTTTTTCTTCTTCACCCTCGATGGGGATCGTGAACTGCTCGTAGGTCTTGGTGTCCATGAAGGCGTAGTTCTCGGTGTCCGCATAGAGGAACTGCACCTCCTTGTACTCCACGGAGACGTCTTCCAGGTTGTCCTGCACCTTGTTGGTCTGGCGGAGGACGGAGCCGGTCTTGATGTTCTTCAGCTTCAGGCGGACGAAGGCGGAGCCCTTGCCGGGGTTCACGTACTCACGCTCCACGCAGACGTGGGGCTGGTTGTTGATGAGGATGAACGTGCCTTTCGCAATGTCACTCGCCTTGATCATGTGTTCCCTTTCACGCGTGTGTGTCGGATTGTCCGTCGAGTATAACGGAAAACGGGAACAAGATCACCCCCTTGAGCGATTTTTCTCCGGCAAACACCATCTCCAGCCTGTCGACTCCGAGGGCGGCGCCGCTGCAGACCGGAAAGCCGGGAGGGAACAGGTCCGCGAAATCCGGATCAATCGCGTGCGCGGTGCGGCAGTCCCTGCGGCGCTCCCCTTCGCGCCGGACGAGGGTACGGAGCACCCCCGGGTCCGTCTCCTCGGTGTAGCAGTTGGCGATCTCGATCCCGTCCACGTACAGCTCCCATCTCTCCGACCAGGGCGTTCCCGGCCGGCGGCGCGCCGTCGTGGGCACCAGGGCAGGATAGTCGAGTAGAACGAGCGGCTTTTCCCGGGGGAGCAGCGGTTCGACCAGGGTGAGGAACACAATGTGAAACGCTTCTTCCCAGGTCGGCGAATCCGGCATCTTGATTCCCCTGGACTGACCTTCCGCCTTCATGACCTGAGGGTCCTGGCATCGGGCCAGGTCGATGCCGGCATACTGATGGAAAGCCTCCTCCATGGAGAGGCGGACGAACGGCGGGGAGAGCTCGGAGGCAGGCCGCCGCGGCGCAGTCCGGTCGAGAAGATGCGCGAACAGGTCCTCGGCCACCTGGATCGAATCCAGGTAGCCGACCCCGACCGTGTACCACTCCAGGAGTCGGAACTCTGGATTGTGGTAAGGCCCGCCGAAATCGCAATTGCGGAAGCTCTTGCTGATCTGGTAGATGTCGCCCGATCCCCTGGCGAGGAGACGTTTCATCCAGAGCTCGGGTGAGGGGATGAGCCACATCGGGCGGGCGGGCCCGCGCGCGGGGAGGTACTTGGTCTGGAACACCTCGATGGCGGGCTCGGGGATGAGGTAAGGGGAGAGGGCGGGCGTGTCGACCTCGGTATACCCGCGCGCCTGGAAAAACGCGCGGATCGACTCGGCAAACAGGGCATGCCGCGTCACGCGCTCGCGGAGTGAGGCTTCCATGGCGCAGGAGTATAGCAGAAAACCGTGCCTGCTCCCCCGGGGGAGGAAGCTGCCGACATGTCCGTCGTAGACACGGCGGGAAACCATCCGTATATTCAGGAAGCCATGCCAAGCAGCGAATCCATCCGCGGTTTCGAAATCCAGTCGCGCCGTGCCCTCCCCGAGTACCGCTCGGAGGGTGTGCTCCTCCGCCACATGGCGACGGGATGCGAAATCCTGCATCTTGCGAGCGCCGACCAGGAGAATCTCTTCGCCTTCTGTTTCACCACCCCCCCGCGGGATGACACCGGTGTGTCGCACATCATCGAGCATTCCGTGCTCAGCGGCTCCGACCGATTTCACGTCAAGGAGCCTTTTTCCGCCCTCTTGAAAGGGAGCATGCACACATTTCTCAACGCGCTCACGTATCCGGACCGCACCGTGTACCCGGCGGCGAGCTGCAACCGGGTGGATTTCTTCAACATGCTGACCGTCTATGGTGACGCCGTGTTCCGCCCCCTCTTGAGGAAGGAAACGTTCATGCAGGAGGCGTGGAGGCTGGAGGAGGCGGAGGCGGGCGCCGGGAGACCGATGCGATTCGCCGGCATCGTCTACAACGAGATGAAGGGGGCCTACTCGAGCCCCGATTCCATCGTATCGGAATGGACCTCGCGCTCGCTTTTTCCCGACACCCCGTACGCGCACGACTCTGGCGGCGATCCCGCCGCGATCCCCAGCCTGACGCTCGAGGCGGCCCGCGCGTTTCATGCCCGCTACTACCATCCCTCCAACTGCCGCATCTTCCTGTACGGCGACATCCCCCTCCGGGACATCCTGACGTTCCTGGCGGAGAACTTCCTCTCCGCCTACTCGGCCCTGGACACCGACGCTGTCATCCCGCTGCAGAACCGCTGGGAGGCCTCCCGTCGCCTGCAGAAGACCTTCCCCGTGAAGAAGGACACGCCGCTGGCGGGCCGATCCAGCGTGACGGTGAGCTGGCTGCTGCCCCCTGTCACGGATACGGTCGAGATCGTGACCCACGAGGTGCTCTCTGAGATTCTCGTCGAGAGCGCCGGCTCGCCGCTGCGCAAGGCGCTGGTGGATTCCGGGCTCGGCGAGGATCTCTCTCCCGTGAGCGGGCTGGAGACCGACCTGCAACAGATGATCTTTGCGGTCGGCCTGCGCGGGACGGAGCCGGATCGTGAGACGCGTATCCAGGGGCTCGTTCTGGACACCCTGGCGGGCCTGTCTCGGAACGGCCTCGATTCCGTCCTCGTGCAATCCATGATGAACCGCGTCGAGTTCCGCCACCGCGAGATCAAGGGCGGCGGGTCTCCCTATGCCCTCCGTCTCATGGGAAGGGCCTTCCGCGGCTGGGTACACGGCGCTGATCCATTCGATTCGCTGGAGTTTGCCGGTCCGATGAACGAGCTGAAGAGAAGGATGGCCGCGCAGCCCCGGTATCTCGAGGGGTGCCTCGAAAGAAGCTTCGTATCCAATCCCCACAGGCTGACCCTGGTCGTGAGCCCGGACCGGGATCAGGAGGAAAGGGACGCCGCGGCGGAGGCGGCGCGTGTCGAAGCGGCGTTGAGCCGTATGAGCGCGGCCCAGAAGGAAGCCGCCATCCGGGATGCTCGCGCTTTCAAGCAGTACCAGCTTGCGCCCGACACCCCTGAGAACCTTGCGCGCATCCCGTCCCTTCGCAGGTCCGATATCCCGCCGAACATCGAACGGATCCCGCACAAGGATACCCGGACTCCGTCCGGGGTGCCGCTGGCCCTGCACGATATCTTCACCAACGAGATCGTCTATCTCGACTTCGCGTTCCCCACGGACGGGCTCACCGGGGAGCACTCCCTCCTTCTGCCTCTCTTCGGACGCGCCGTGTGCGGCATGGGTCTGCCCCGGGCCCGCTATGATGAGATCGCGCTGGAGCTGTTCCGCCTCACGGGAGGCTTCTCCGCCTCGCTTGACGCAGGGGGAATCGCAGGTCGGCCCGAAGGCTTCGGCCAGTTCATGTTCTTCCGAACCCGCTGCCTTCGCCACAACCTCCCGGAGGCCGCGGATCTCGTGGCAGGGCTGCTGGCGTCCGCCGACTTCCAGGACCTGCCGCGCCTCCGCGACATCCTGGTGGAGCTGCGCAACGACATGAAGTCCGCCCTCATTCCCGGGGGACACCAGTTCGCCATGCTCAGGGCCGCGGGGATGATCTCTGAGCCTGTTGCCAAGGAGGAGGAGTGGAGAGGAATCACCCAGCTCCTTTTCCTGGACAAGCTTGTGCGGAATCTCGACGCCGAGCTTCCCCGGATCGCGGGGGTGCTGGAGCGGATCCGTTCGGAATTGCTGGTACGGCCCCTGCTGATCGCCAATGCCACTGCCGTGAGCGAGTGTTTTGCGGAGATCACGAGGGCAGTGGACGGCCTTGCCGGCAGGCTGCCGGCATCAGCGGGCGGGAAGGCCGCGCGCGCTGCCGTAGCGCCCGGACGTCCCGGCGCGGGGTCGCCGGAGGTGAAGGGCGAATCGCTGGTGGCCAGCGCGTCGGTGGGCTACGTGGCCCGGGCCATGCCCGGCTTCCGGTTCGAGCACCCGTTGAATGGTCCCGTGGCAGTGCTGGGGCACCTCCTCTCGACCGGATATCTCTGGGAGAAGGTTCGCATGGAGGGCGGCGCTTATGGCGCGTTCTCCTACCCCCGGAACATGGACGGGCTCTTCCTCCTGGGCTCCTACAGGGATCCCAACATCACGGCAACGATCCGTGCGTTCGGCGAGGGCTTGAGACTGATGGAATCCGGACCGCTCGACCGCGTCGAGGTGGACAAGGCGGTGATCGGCACGATCGGCAGGGAGGACCGGCCGATCGACCCGGGGGAGAAGGGCTTCGTCTGCCTCCAGAGGAAGCTTCACGGCATCACGGACGAGGCGCGCCAGGCGCGCCGCACCTCGCTTCTCGCCGTGGAGCGGCAGGGCATTGCCGAAGCTGCCCGCCAGCTCATCCAGTCCTCCTCCCGGGGCTTCACGGCAGTGATCGCCAACCGCCGCTCCCTGGAAGACGCGGCGTCGCAGGTGCCCGAGCTCGGCGGCAGGGTCACCGACCTTCCGGAATAGGAACGCAGCCGCGATGAACCTCGAAGTGTTCGTGCTGGGCACGGGCGGAATGATGCCCCTGCCGGGAAGGGGACTGACCTCGGTTCTCGTGCGTCGGGAAGGGGAGTTGTTCCTCTTCGATTGCGGCGAAGGCACCCAGATCGGTCTCCGCCGCCTGAATCTCCGCTGGAAGAAGATCACCGCGATCTTCATCTCCCACACTCATGCGGATCACGTCACGGGCCTCCCCGGGATCCTCATGCTCTCCTCCCAGGTGGACCGCGACGAGCCGCTGTTCATCTACGGCCCGCCCAAGATCCGCGAATTCGTGGACGCCATGCGGCGGACCCTCGACATGTACATCAACTACGAGATCGTCGTCAGGGAGATCGAGGGTGGGGTGCCGGTCGTCAAGGCGGAGGAGTACACGATCTGCTCGCATTCCCTCGTGCACACGAAGCCCTGCCTCGCTTACAGCCTCGTGGAGAAGATGCGGCCGGGGATCTTCTTTCCGGAAAAGGCACTTGCCCTGGGCGTCCCCCGGGGACCGCTCTGGTCGAAGCTCCAGGGAGGAGACGTGGTGAGACTGCCCGACGGCAGCGTGGTGAACCCCTCCCAGGTCATGGGCGACGAGCGCAAAGGCCGCAAGTTCTGCTTCGCCACGGACACGGTCACAGCACCCGGCCTCGTCGATTTCGCCCGGAAATCCGACCTGTTCATCTGCGAGGGCATGTTCGCCGACGAGCTTGCCGAGACAGCGGCTGAGAAGAAGCACCTGACCGCCGCCCAGGCGGCGCGGATTGCCCGCGAAGGCGCGGTGAAGAGACTGGGCCTCATCCACTACAGCCCGCGGTACTCCGAGCGGGAGCTGAAGATCCTGCTCGGCGAGGCGCGCGAGATCTTTCCGGAATCTTTTCTCACCCGGGACCTCCAGCATATCGAGCTGCCCTTCGAGGACTGACGCCGCCGCCGCGGCTGGACGCGGGGCCGCACGCCCGCTACTCTGGGCGCATGAAAATCGGCATCGTCGGATCCGGCGCCATGGGATCGCTGTTCGGGGGAAAACTCGCCCTCTCGGGCAGCGAGGTCATTCTCTACGACATCTTCAAGGAGCACGTCGAGAAGGTCGCGGCCGAGGGGCTGGCGATCGAGGATGCGGCAACGGGGGCGGTCACGATGGCCCGGCCCCGCGCGAGCACGGATCCGGCGGCGGTGGAGGGCGCCGACGTGCTCATCATTTTCGTGAAGTCTACGGCGACCGGGCAGGCGGCCGCGGAGTTTGCGCCCCGCGCCGGCCGCACCACGATCGTGCTCACCCTGCAGAACGGACTGGGGAACGAAGCAATCCTGAGCAGCCATTTCGGACCTGAGCGGACTGCCGCGGGCGTCACCTCCCAGGGAGCCACGTTTCTCGGGCCCGGCCGCATCCGGCACGCCGGCAAGGGCCCCACCCACATCTGCATGTCCGATGGAAAGAACGAGAAGCTTGCCCGACTGTGTGCGGCATTCGAGGCGGCAGGGTTCGAGACCCACGTGAGCACTGACGTGGCGAGCCTCGTGTGGAGCAAGCTCGTCATCAACGTGGGGATCAACGCTCTGACGGCCATCACCAACCAGCCCAATGGCATGCTCCTCGAATCAGACGATGCGCGGGCGATCATGTCCGACCTCGTCGCAGAGGCCGTTGCCGTGGCGCGGGCCCGCGGCGTCACCCTCACCCATGACGACCCCCTGGCCGTGGTGTGCAACGTCGCCCGCACAACGGGGGCCAACCGCTCGTCCATGCTGCAGGACTTCGACCGGGGCCGGCCCTCGGAGATCGAAGTGATGAACGGCGCCATCGTGCGGGAAGCCGGTCGTGCCGGTATCCCGGTCCCTGTCAACGCGACCATCACGCGCCTCGTCAGGGCAATGGAAAAGGCGCGGATCCGATGATCAGCGCTGAGGAGCAGAAGCTCCTGGACCAGGTCGACCCCGACGAGCTGGTCCGTCTCACGCAGGCCCTGGTGCGAATCGATTCAGTGATACGACCCGAGACGGGAGGCACCGAGCGCGAGGTGGTCCGGTTCATCGACGACTGGGTCCGCCGGGAGCTTGCCCTTCAGCCGCGGGTTGAGGAAGCGGCCCCGGGACGGGAGAACGTCGTCGCCACCCTGGACTCCGGCACGGCGGGTCCCTGTCTCATGCTGGAAGGTCACACGGACGTTGTGAGCGAAGGCGATCGCGAGGGCTGGACGCATGACCCCTTTGGCGGGGAGATCGCGGACGGAAGGATCTACGGGAGAGGCGCCTGTGACATGAAGGCGGGCCTTGCCGTGGCTCTCCTCACGGCCAAGGCGTTCCGCCGGGCGGGCGTTTCTTGGCGGGGGAAGATCCGCCTGGGGCTGGTCTGCGACGAAGAGGGGATGATGCTGGGCATCAAGAGCTTCATCCGCGCGGGCCATGCCGATGACGTGACCGCCTGCTTGGTGCCCGAACCCGAGGAGAACAACCTCTGCATCTGCATGAAGGGCGCGATCCGGGCGATCGTTCACGTCCACGGAAAAATGGCCCACGGCGCGATGCCGCTGTCCGGCGTCAATCCAAACACACGTCTGGCGAGGATCGTCCTTGCCTTCGAGCGATTCGAGGCGGAGGAGAAGGAACGGTGCGGGAAGGATCCCATGCTCGGACTGCCCTCCATCACTTTCACCGTGATCCAGTCGCCGCCCCCGGGAAGCCCTGCGCAGCTCAACGTGATACCCGGCCATGCTGTCGGGTACGTCGATATCCGCACGACCCTCGCGCAGGAGCACGACGCGGTGCGGCAACGCCTGCGCCGCATCCTGGCGGAGCTCGCTGCGGCAGACCCGGATTTCAAGGCGGACATCGAGTTCATCGAGGATCGCCCGGTGGTAGGAATTTCCCGGGATGAACCGATTGCCAGGATTTCCGCCGAGGCGTACAGGGAGATCACGGGTCGGGCGCCGGTCTGGAACGGCGTGCCGGGCGCCACGGATGGCACCTTTCTCAGCGCCTGGAAAAGGATTCCGTGCCTGGTCAATGGGCCCGGACCGCGCCATGTCCCGCACCAGGTCGACGAATACGTCGACATCGACGAGCTCGCGGAATCTGCCCGTATCTACGTGCTTTCAGCAAGCCGTTTCCTGTCATCGCAGGGCTGATATCTCAGGTATCCGTTGACAGCCGCGCGACCTTTTCTTAGACTGACCCGCACGAACATGGATGGCTGGATGTTGCGTGTTTCTGGGCTGAGCAAGTCGTTCGGGGCCATCCAGGCGCTGAACAAGGTCGACGTCGAGATCGCCAAGGGTCGGATCCACGGCATCATCGGCCCGAACGGGTCCGGCAAGACGACGCTCTTCAATTGTGTTTCCGGGCTTCTGAGACCGAACGCCGGTACAATCGCACTCGATGGAATAGAAATCACCAACGACCGACCCGAGGTCATCGCTCGAAAGGGCATCCGCCGCACGTTCCAGGCCGGCAAGCTCGTGCCCGGCATGACGGTCCTGGAAAACGTCATGTCCGGAATGAATGACGGTATCTTCAAGGGGGCGGTGGACGCGGCGCTGAGGCTGCCTTTCGTGCGGTCACGCCGGGAGACCGAGATCCGCGACCGTGCCATGGACGCGCTCGTCCTGGCCGGTCTCGAGGCGAGCGCCGACAGGTGGGCGAGCGACCTGGTGTGGACCGAGCGGCAGCTCGTGCAGATCGCGCGGGCCCTGGTCGGCGAGCCGAAGCTGCTCCTCCTGGACGAGCCGGCATCGGGCATGGGTGTGCGGGAGATCGAAAAGGTAGAGGAGATCATCCGTGATATCCGGGAGTCCGGCGTCACGGTGGTGGTCGTGAGCCATGACGTGAAGATGCTGATGAACCTCTCCGACCTGGTCACCGTGCTCAACTTCGGGGAAAAGATCGCGGAGGGTCTCCCTGCTGAGATCCGTACGAACCCGCGCGTCCTGGAGGCGTACCTTGGCGCGGAGTAGCGGTGAGGCGATCCTGAAGGTCGAAGGCCTTTCCGTGTCGTACGGGCACATCAATGCATTGAAGCGGGCAAGCCTCGAGGTCTTCCCCGGAGAGATCGTCGTGCTCATCGGGGCCAACGGGGCGGGAAAGACGACGCTGCTTGAAACAGTGCTCGGCATCAACACGCCGCTTGCCGGCCGGATCCGCTTCGACGGGGCGGACGTCGGAGGGGTGCACGCCGACCGCAACGTTCGAGCAGGCCTCTGCCTCGTGCCGGAGGGGAGGGGCGTATTCTCGTCCATGTCCGTCCTGGACAACCTTCTGCTCGGCGCGCACCACAACATGCACAGCGTCACGCGCCATCTGGAGCGTGTGTACGAGTGGTTTCCGATTCTCAAGACGCGGCGCGACCAGGTGGCGCGTACGCTGAGCGGAGGCGAACGACAGATGCTGGCGATCGGCCGTGCGCTCATGTCGGCGCCGAAGCTGATCATGATCGACGAGCCATCGATCGGACTGGCCCCGATCGTGGTGAACGACATCTTCGCCATCCTCACCCGGCTCAACAAGGAGGGCTACACAATTCTCCTGTCGGAACAGAACGCCTACAAGGCGTTGAAGTGCGCGCACCGGGGATATGTCCTGGAAACAGGCACCGTCACGCTGACAGGTTCGGCGGAAGAGCTCCTCAACGATCCCGGCGTCAGGGCCGCCTACCTGGGGGCATAGGGGATGCAGGTATTCATCGCACAGGTCATCAACGGCCTCTCTCTGGGAAGCATCTACGTCCTGCTGGTCACGGGCTTCAACCTCCTCCTCCTGGTGGCGATGATCATCCACTTCTCCTACCCCCAGGTGGTGGTGTTCTCCATGTACATTGCCTGGGTGGTCCTGCGGCTGACAGGGAACAACCTGCTCCTCGGTATCCTTGCCGGCGTGGGGTCCTCCATCGCGCTCAACCTCGTTTCCGCCCCCCTGTTTCAAAAGGTCATGTCGAAGAGGGGAGAGGTGGACATCAACAGCACGATGGTCCTGTCGATGGGGATCGGGATGATCATCACTGACGTGCTGTCCCACTCCTTCAACCAGGGTCTTCCCGTCGCCTTCCCCGACAGCCTGTCCAGCAACGTCCCGCTTTTGCGTGTGGGCCTGATCAGCGTCGTCTCGGGTCAGGTATGGTCACTGGCCGTGGGAATCGTTGCGGTGGCCTGCTTCTTTCTTCTCCTGTACCGGACGCGGGCGGGACGTGCGTTCCGTGCCATCGCCGAGGACCCCAACGGGGCCCGGCTCGTTGGCATTCCCATCCTGCGCACCGGCCTGTACAGCTATGCGCTGTCGGGGGTCCTCGGGGGGATCATCGCCGTGCTCCTGGCGATGCTCCTCGGCTCCGCCTACCCCGGCCTGGGCGAGCAGGTTGCGCACAAGGTGCTCGCCGTCTCGATCATCGCGGGCCTGGGAAACCTCGCCGGCGGCCTGGTCGTCGGCCTCCTCCTGGGAGTCCTCGAGGCGATCGTCCAGGGCTACGTCTCCGGCTCATGGTCGAACGCCATAGCATTCGTCATAATGCTGGTCGTCATCCTGGTGAAGCCGAAGGGTCTCTTCGGCACGAAGCTGTAGAGGGGAGGAGAGGTGCCGCTTCCGCTGTACTACTTTCTGTCCATCACGGCGGTGAACATCCTCCTGAGCTGGGCCCTGTACCTGCCGTACCGGGTGGCGCACCTGCACTTCATCACGGTGGCGAACATGGCCATCTCGGGATACACGGCCGCATGGCTGGTCATGACCCTCAACGTCCCCTTCGCGTGGGCGCTCCTGGCCGGTTTCGCCATGGGCGGCATCGTCGGTTGGCTGGTGTCCCTGTTCATCGGGGATGCTCCCACCTTCGCGGTTGTCATCGTCGGGTTTACATTCATCTTTATCGCGCGCACCGTCATCGAGAACCTGAAGGCGGTGGGCGGCACCATGGGAATCTTCGGCCTGCCGAACATCGGCGGAAGCCCGGATACCCACCGCTGGACCATCATGGCCATCCTCGCCGGCCTGCTCCTCCTGGTCGGATTTCTCCTGCACCGGTTCGACCACTCGCGGCTGGGCCGTGCCGCCTCCGCGGTGTTCGTGGATAAGGAGCTCGCCGCTTCACTCGGCGTCGACATCCGCGGGCTGGGCATGCTCCTCCAGACGGTGAGCTGCACGATCGCGGGCGGGGCCGGAGTCCTGTACGGTTTCATCTACAAGAGCTTTCACCTGGATTTCTTCACCTTCGCACTGGTGGGGATCGCGATGACCATCATCTTTGTCGGCGGCTATGCCACGCAGTGGGGGACGGTGGTTCTCGCTCCCATCCTCTACGGCGTGCCTCTGCTGTTTCCCCCGTCGATCCAGGAATGGAGAATCGTGATCTATGGCGCGCTCCTGGTCCTTGTCCTGGTCCTGAAGCCGGAGGGGTTCATCACCCGGCGTTTTGTCTTTTCCATTGAATCCTTTCTTTCGGGCAGCCGGAAGAAAAGAAATATTTCTTAAGGAGGACGTATGAAGAAAGCATTCGGAGTTCTCATCGCAGCAGCGCTGCTGTTTTCCCTCGTTGGGTGCGGGCAGCCCGCTCCCAAGGAATGGACAATCCCCTTCCTGAACTCGCTCACCGGCGCCATCGCGAGCATCGGCGAGTACCTGGAATGGGGCGCGGAGCGCGCCGCCAAGGAGATCAACGACGCGGGCGGAATCAAGGGCAAGCCCGTCAGGATCGTGGGCGTCGACACGGCGCTGGATCCTCAGAAGGGCTCCACCGAGATGGCCCGGCTGGTGAAGGATACCCTGGTTGCCCTCGGGCCGGTGCCCGAGCCGGTCATCATGGCCTCCATGCCGATCGCGGTGGAGAACGGGATGCCGTCGATCACCGCCACCACCTCGCTGGAATACGCGCAGAAGTTCTTCCCCTGGACCATTTCATGGTTCCCCTCCACGCAGGACAGACTGGCGCCCCTGGTCGCGGCGTGGGCGAAGCAGTTCCCAGACATGAAGCAGGTCGTGCAGTTCGTCGAGAACTACGGCCCGTGGCCCGGCATGGCCGATGCTCACGTCGCCGGAATCACCGGCCTGGGGATGAAGGTCCTGGACAAGGTTGAAGTGCCCAGCGACGCGGTGACTTTCGGCCCGCTGGTCGTGAAGGCCCTGAACGAGAAGCCCGACGGAATCGTGTTCGTGTGCAAGCCCGCCTCCGCGGCGAAGCTCATCAAGGAGCTGAAGAACCGGGGCTGGAAGAACATGGACCACCTGCTGCTGTTCAGCAGCGCCGATGCTCCCGACCTCTATGCCACCGGCGGCAAGGACATCAACGGCGCGGAGATCTACAACTACATCAACCCGAACCTCGACACCCCGCGGTGGAACGCTTTCAAGCAGGCGTACGCGAGCTCGCACAATGGCGAGCAGCCCCCGAGCCTCTCCACCAACTACTACGACGCGGTGTACATGATCAAGGACGCGATCGAGAAGACCGGCGTCACCGGAAGCCCGAGCAAGCTCAAGGCCGAGCGCAAGATGATCGCCGACTACATGCAGAACGTGAAGGGGTTCCATGGCATCATGTTCGACTGGGACATGAAGGACGGCGTGCCGACGAACAAGCCCACGTACATCTTCAAGATCCAGGACGGCCAGAAGGTCATGGTCCAGGAAGTGAAGTAGGCGGCTCGGCACGAATCCGCGCCTGGGATAGGAATGGGCACCGCGAGGCGCCCTTCCTGAGCGAGCCTCCCTTGCGCGCGACCCATGTCGTTCCAAAGCGCGGTAACGTACGCTACCGCGCTTTCCCATGTGGTGCGCCCGGCAGGGCGCACGGCCCCTGTCTGGCTACCGCCCCGATTTCCGCCGCCGGGCGAGCACCTCCTGGTAGCCGGGATACCCGTACGCGGACTCGGCGTTCTTGACGGCGTTGATGATCGCCTGCGCCATCGCCTCCGCCGCCAGCGCACCGACGACTGAAACGTTTGCCTCCACAGCTCCCGTGACGACGGAAAAGATGATGTCTCCTTCCGCGAACGTGTGCACGGGAATGATGGCTCGCGCGAAGCCGTCGTGAGCCATCATTGCCACCCGGCTCGTCCTTGCCTTGTCCAGCTTCGCATTGGAGGCGACCACGCCGATGGTGCTGTGCGAGGGATAGGTCGGGACACCCAGCGGGTCGGCGGCGAGAAGCCGCTGGGAGCCGGCGAATCCATCGCCAGAGTCGGTGAGGGTCCCGGCGAGGATTTCTCCCGTCGCCGGGTCGACAACGTCGCCCCAGCAGTTGACCGCAACGATTGCCCCGACAATGAGATCCCCTGTCCTGCAGCTCGCCGTGCCGAGCCCGGTCTTCATCCGGCGCGCCGGGCCTGCGGCCCAGCCGCAGGTGGCTCCCGTGCCGGCCCCGACGTTGCCCTGGGCGACTTCGACGCCCGCATTCCGGCAGGCCTCCATGCCCATCGCCTGGTCGGGACGCTTGTCGGCCCTGCCCACGTTGAGGTCGAAGATTACCGCCCCGGAGACGATCGGCACCCGGGCCACCCCTGTGTCGAACCCGATCCCCTTTGCCTCCAGGAATCTCTGGACGCCCGTGGCGCCGTCGAGGCCGAATGCGCTCCCTCCGCAGAGATAGATGGCATGGGGGCACGGCAGGGAGGCCGAGGGCGCAAGGCAGTCCGTCTCGCGGGTGCCCGGAGAGCCGCCCCGCACGTCGACTCCCGCGGCAGTGCCTGATTCGCAGAGGATGACGGTACACCCCTTTGCAGCAACGGCGTCCTGGGCGTGACCCACGAGGATCCCCGGGACATCGGTGATTGAGCCATTCATTCAGCATACCTCCATGAGCAGAAGAAATCGCCGCGTTCCACGGGCAGAACTTGTATCATGGCGGTGATTATTGTAAAGTGAATAAACTGATATATCACCTTTCAAGGAGCATGTCCAGATGAGCGACATCAAGAAGATCATGATCCCAGATCTGCACGCCATGAAGAAGGAGCGGAAGAAGATCTCCATGATCACTGCCTACTCGTTCCCGCAGGCGCAGTGCGTGGACGAGGCCGGGATCGACATCATCCTCGTCGGTGACAGCCTGGGGATGGTCGAGCTGGGCTACAAGGACACGGTGCCGGTCACAATGGACGAGATGCTCAATCACACGAAGGCGGTCATGCGCGCCGTCAAGCGGGCGCACGTCGTCGGCGACATGCCCTTCATGTCGTACAACATTTCCCGGGAGCAAGCCATCACGAATGCCGGGATCCTGTATAAGGACGGCGCCTGCGATTCGGTGAAGCTGGAAGGCGGCCAGGAGATGGCCGCAACCGTCAACGCGATCGTGAAGGCGGGTATGCCGGTGTTCGGGCACATCGGGCTGACGCCGCAGACCGCGGGAATGCTCGGAGGGTTCAAGGTCCAGGGGAAGTCTCTGGACGCCGCGCGAAAGGTCGTGGACGACGCGGTCGCCCTCGAAGAGGCAGGGGTTTTCGCCATCGTCCTGGAGGCCATTCCCCGGCAGCTCGCCGCCCTCATCACGGAGAAGCTCAGGATCCCGACGATCGGAATCGGGGGAGGGCTGGACTGCGACGGGCAGGTGCTCGTCCTCCACGACATGGTGGGTCTCTTCCGCAGATTCACGCCAAAGTTCGTGAAGGTCTACGCGGACCTGTACTCGGTCCAGCTGGAGGCGGTGAAGAAATACGTCGCCGACGTGCAAGGGAAGGCATTCCCCTCGGAAGAGCACACGTTTACGATGAAGGACGAGGCTGTTGCCGAGCTCCGCAAGAGCCTCGGCATGTGAGAATAAATCCGCGGGGTACCGCGATGCGAATCCGCGGGATACCGCGATGCGCAGACGGACCGGCTAGGTCGTCCTGCCGGTCAAGGTTTCTCGAAACCGCGCCGCATCGGCGCGGAAGCCGATCACCTGGTTGCCTCCTTCGCGCGATGCCTTGGCAAGGGCCACGTCGGCTTCCTCGCGAAGCACCCGCTGGTCGATCAGGCGGCCTCCCCGGGAGCTCACGCCAATGGAGAGCGTTCTCGTCCTGCCCTCGATGGGCCGGGCGGCGAGCTTCTTTCGAAGGTCCTCCAGAAGGCGCACCGCGGCATCCACGTCCGCTTCCGGCATGAGAAGCGTGTAGGAATCGTCTCCGGTCTCGAAAATCAGGTCATGGAGCGGGAACGACTGCTTGAGAAGCCGCGCGATTTCCGCGTAGGCCATGGGAAGGCGCCCGTCCGCGAACGGCTCGTCGATCCTGAGGTGTGCAAGGGAGAGGTCCTGGTCGGACGAGGCGGCGCGCTCCAGCTCCGCCTTCAGCCGCGGTTCGAGGTACTCCGCCCAGACGAGTCCCGTGCGGGGAGACGTGAGCGCGCGTGAAGCCTCATCCTTGCCGCGCGGTGGCGCAGAGGGCGGAGGCGCGAGGGGGCCTCGAGACGGCTCCTCTGCAACGGGCGTACGCGGAGCCCTTGGGGCCAGCGGCTCGGCATCCGCCTGCACGCTCATGACAATGAGGATGGCCACACCGCACACCAGAAGGAAGGCGAGGAAGAAGTACAGGTCGTCCCGGACAACGGGGTAGAGGTCCTCCCTCCCCATGATCACGAAGAGAGCATCCATTGTCATTCCCGGCATGTCGCTTCCGAGGCTCGAGCTGACAACGAACTCCGATCCCCTGTTCACCTGGTACACCGGGGTGCCGCGCCACTCCGGCGTGATCTGTGACGGTTCCTTCAGCGCCGTGCGGTTTCTTGCAACGAGATAGACGATTCCGTCCTGCGGCGAATGCAGCGAGAGCAGAAGGAGACGCGGCTCGCCGTCGAACACCTCGCGCATGTCGGTCTTGAACAGGGGGGATTGCACGCTGCCCGTTATGTCCCTCAGGGAACGTACTTTCGCCGCCAGGGATGCCGCGTGCTCGTGCACTGCCGCCACGTTGTGCCTGCGAACGTCTTCGATGCGGTAGCCGGTAAGCCCGACAATGAACACGAAGAAGGCTCCGCTGGCCAGGAGGAAGATCCAGGAAAAACGCTTATTCATGCTCCTCTCCTGATGGTGACTGGAGTATACTATGCAGCGCGCCGCAGGCGCGAGATTCTGCGCGGAAATCGCTCGTCAGGGAATGTCGTTCGGAGGCCTCGATGGGTGTACGCAAACGGTGTCTTCCGCCCGGGTGGTACCCGGACACGGCCGAGCAGACCAGGCGCGAGATCGGGGAGATGCAGGAATCGGCACCCGCGCAAGCGCGGCAGGCCTGCGCCGGCATCCTGCCGCACGCGGGATGGCAGTTTTCGGGGCGTCTCGCACTGGAGGTGCTCTCGTCTCTCACTCGCGGCATCGACACTATCGTGATTATCGGCGGGCACATGGGTTCCGCTGACCGAATAGTGTCCGCGTTCGACGACTCCTTCGACACTCCCCTGGGTGAGCTGAAGGCGGACCTCCAGCTCCTGGGGGCGCTGCGCGGCGGTCTGGACATCCGGGAGGACCTCGAAAGGGATAATACCGTGGAGGTGCAGCTTCCGTTTGTCCGCTCCCTTGCGCCCACGGTCATGGTCCTCGGAATGCGGGCGCCTCCAACCCCGCTCGCGGCAGCCCTCGGAAAGGCCATCGCCGACGCGGCCGCCGGCCTGGGCAGGCGGATCGCGGTTGCGGGCTCCACCGACCTCACCCATTATGGAGGCAGCTACGGTTTCTCCCCTGCCGGAAGCGGCGCCGAGGCCCTGCGGTGGGTGCGGGAGGTCAACGATCGTCGGATCGTGGAAAGCATGCTGGAGCTGGATGTCGAAGCGGCGCTGGAGAGGGCCCGGCGCGAACGATCCGCCTGCTCGATCGGCGGCGCGGCCGCGGCGATGCGCTTCGCCCACGAATCCGGGTGCCGGGAGGGGCACCTCGTCGGCTACATGACCAGCTACGATGTGCTTCCCGGATCCTCCTTTGTGGGATACGCCGGGATCATCTACGCCCGCCCGGACTCTGCCGTCAGTTGAAGGACCCTGCGGATCCTTTCCAGCGACCATCGCCGCGCCTCTTCGAGTGCCGCGGGTCCGGGGGCGGTTCCTTCCTTCACGACTCGGGCGGCCACCGGCAGGATGGTATTCCAGAGCTGCTTCTCGTGCTCCTGGGACACTGCCGAGACATGAGGCAGCCGCTCGACTTTCCGCGCGTAGTCGGAAAGGAACTCCCGCCAGGTGGAGCTCGGGGAGTCAGCAGGCAGGCGCCGCGGGTCGGCGTCCGCGGCAGGTCGAGACGGCGACGATGCGCACGCGCGGGGAAGATCCAGCCCGGCTCCCGGCACCGGGACGACATCGGCATCAATCGATTCCATGAGCCTCATGAACCGTTCCCGGTATCCAAGAAGCACCGGCGTCGTGTACAGGACCCTGCCCCCGTGCACCTCGCGGCGCGCCTGCGCGGAGCCGAACGTGAAAGAAAAAAACCTCGCTTCAGTCGGCGAGATCCTGCTCTGTTCCGTCCAGAAGTAATCATAGAGGTACGTTCCACGGGCATACGCCTTGCCATCGGGGTAGGAGAAGTCCGCGCCGTAGACCGTGATGCGCCGTGCGCCGAGGGCCCGGGCAAGAGAGACCGCGGCGTGGGCCACATTGCCGCCCGAAGTGTCGATGGTCAACAGTTTCCGCCAATGGGAATCGATGTACCGAACGAATGGGTGAGCGCTCGCCACGAAGACCGGGGGCACACTGCGCCGGGCAAGCACGGGAGGCGAGGCGAGATCGAGGAAGAGCGAGGTCTCCGCCGGGATGCCCTGGAGGAAGTGGCGGTAGCCATGGTTCTGACAATCGATCGAGAGCACCGCATCAGGACGTATTCCCGACCTCAAGAGAGTGGGGAGAGAAGTGTCGGTGGCCACGAGCATCACACTGTCCCGTTCGGCGGACAGCCGCGGGAGCTGGAGCTCGAGGGACGGGCCGGCCGCCGTCACCGCGGCAGCCTCTCCGCGACGCGGCGCGGGGAGCAGCGCGTCCGCTCGGGCCAGGTTCACCAGGATGTTCGCGAGCCAGCGTTTTCCGAAATGAGACTGCACGCCATAGTCTGCGCGCACCGCTTCGACCGCGGCCTGGACTTCGTTGACCGCGGCATCGAAAAAGGCTGGTTCCTGTTCGCACCACGGCCGCAGTGACATTGTCCTCATCCCCCCCATGAGCGCCGGCTGCCAGGCAGCCAGGATGGCCTCGCGGATCCCCTCCAGGCCGGCCGCAAGCACGACGCGGGGATCTCCGAGCAGCCGCGCAAGGGGAACCTGCCCGAACAGGGATCGCAGGACGGCAGCATTCTTCTCGATGACGATGACGGCATGAACCCCTGTGTCTTCGAGCAGGGAGGCGATGTGAAAACCAGCCCCCAAGCCGCAGACGACGAGACACCCGGCGCCGCGCACTGATTCGGCGAGCCTGGACGACTCCTGCCGCGGGTCGTACAGCGAATGGAGAGGTACTGTTCCCGCCGCGGACCGCACTCCGGTCACGGTCATGCCATTGCGCGCGGACAAGGAGACCAGTCGAGGATCGGGAGCGGCAGCCAGGACCAACGCGGCGAGGGCGGGTTGACGGGCGGCCAGCGCGGAGAGGTTTTCCTCCAGTCTGCGGAGCTCGCGGGGATCAGCCAATGGCGTGTTCCTCGAGATGGACGAGGAAAGAGATGCACTCAGCGATCATCTCCAAAGCTGTGCTCCGGGCATCGGTCTCCTGTCCCAGCCTTGCCTTCTTCATCATTTCGACAAGGCGGCGGGGGGCGATGAACTGGGCGAAAGCCAGCGTCCGTGGAAAAGGCGCGAGAGCCGCGTCGGAGCTGTGGCTGGTGAGCGAATCACGTGCCGCGCCCATCTCGGCGGTCCACGACTTCAACAGCCGGGAAGCGATCCGCCTCCGTTCATCTTCCCGCGGATAGTCCCAGTTGGTGTTCAGGGCAGTGCCCGGCTGCGCCGCCTTCTGACCGTGCAGGAGCCGGCGCAGACCCGGCGCGTCCAGCGGAGGCATGCTGCCGAGGGGGACTGACGATGGCAGGAGGCGGTGGATCCTGCCGGCAGCGGCGGCCAGGCCCTCGTCGAACCATCCCGCGTACGTGCGCAGGGCAGGGGTGACGCGCAGTCCCGAGGCTGCCGCGGCACGTGTGGAGCCGAGTGTCACCGCCCTGTGAAAAGTGAGGCTGACGTGGGGCCGCAGCCGGGATGCTTCCAGGTGGAGGAGCCGGTCGAACGCATTTGGACGGGCGTGAGACAGGAGGTCGCGGGCGCCCATGTCCAGCCCGGCGATGATCACCGGCGCGCTGGTGGAGGCAAGGGCGAGATCGATCGCCGTCGCGGCAACGGTCCCGTGCGGCGCGATCACGGGGGCCGCGATTCCCGCGGCTTCAAGGAGCGCTTTCTCGAACAGGACCGGCTGCTCGAGGAGGAAGACGGAAGAACCGGGGTGTGCCCTGCCGGTAGGAAGTGACCAGGCGCCCCGCGAAGCCGACAGCGGCATTGCCAGAGGGCAGGGGGGAGCGGCGAAGTGGAGGTGGTGCATCGAGTAGAAACCTGGGTCCGTCATCACCACGAGGTCAGGGAGAAGCCCTGAATCCAGCAGGCAGGGGCAGCTCGAGGGGAGTGCCCAGAGATCGTAGTGCGGGCGGAGCTCGGACAACACTTGCCGGGCTTCCTCCAGGGAAGGCCCAGGGGCCGCGATCACGATCGGCCGTCCGTGCGCGCACAGCCTGCCGGTCAGGACCGGCTCGACGTGCAGGAAATTTGCCAGGCTGTTCCGGAGCCAGATGCGGCCCGCCGCGACCGTCGTCACGAAGCTCCCATTGAGCTCCTGGATAACCTGGCGGAGCGCCTCGTTCACGGCCCTGGACACGGCGGGAAATGCGCGCGCAGCGGGCGGCCATTCCACGACCCGCAGGCCTTCAAGCTGAAGCTCTCCCAGGTTGACGCGCAGGAAGTCGGCGAAGGTGAGCGGGGACCCGGGATGCCAGACAAGCGCTCCCGACAGAGGCGCCGTCCGTACAACCTCATCGGAGTAAACCGCGGCCATGATGCGCGCCGAGGGGCGCAGACGCGCGACTGACTCAGTGACGTGACCAAGGCACTCCCCGAGCACGATGACCGTAGAGGGAAGGTCCGTCCCGAGAGTCTCCTTGATAAACCGGGTAGCCTCGCGCGCGGGATCATACGGGGAATGCATCGCCACCCCGTCGACCTTCATGGAGGGTGCGCCGGACTTCGACGTGAAAAACTCGATCATGTGAAATCAGGGGGAAAGGGACTCGACGAGGCTGCGCAGGTCGGCCCCGTCGGCCGGCCATGAGCTGGTTTTCAGGATCCGAGGGAGCACCTGGTCCGGACGTGTCCCGTTGCTGCCGAAGAGGCCGTGGAGGAACATCGAGAGCTGATGGGAAAAGAGGCTGAGGCCGGCCGGGTCGAAATCTGGAAGCGCGAGGATGAAGCGTCCCCGCCGCACGGAGAGGGCTTTGCCGACGTCGGCGAGGAACGACCCGAGAAAGTAGACCAGATCTTCGTGGAGCCGGAACGGGTCCAGGTGCTCGTGGGCCGCGAGCACGCTTTTCGCGTACTCCTCCAAGGAAAGAGAGAGCAGGAGCACCGTCTTCGAGGAGGTGCCAAGCGACGAGAGAAAATGTCCCGGCTCGTCCTTGAGGGTGAGCACCTCGGGACGCGCGCCGCCCGGACCGGAAGCCGCGATCTGCGCTGCGCGCGCCTCATGGACCCGGGGAGCACCGGCTTCCGCCACGCGCGCAAGGCAGGCGGAAAGCTCATCGTCGCTGGCAAACGGCGAATCGATTTCCGTCGATAGGAGTACCGCGATGAGCTTGTCCTCAGCGATGAAGGGGACCAGGAAAAGGCTGCTGACCGCGGAGAACTCGCGGGCGGAAAAGTACTGCTGGAACGGAGCCAGGGATGGCGCACCGGTGAGGGAAATTGGAGGGCCGTTCGCCAGTGCGTTCCACGCCTCATTGGCGCCCAGCGGAATACGCATTCGATGGAGAGTGGTCTGGTCGTAGCCGCGAACCGCCCAGGGCGCATACACCAGCCGTACAGCGTCGTACAGCAGCAGTGCGCCCTTGCGAATCCCAAGGAGAGTCGTCAGGGCCGTGAAAAGACGGGAGGGGAGCTCGACTCCTCCACGGAGGGTGGCGATAGCTGCAAGTACCTCTTCCAGGACGTCTTCGAAGGGCCGTGTGGCAGCCGCGGAAGCGGGAGGGAGGACCGGCGTCACCTGCACCGGGGTCTGCGCGGGGATTTCAAAGCGGATCGGCAGGAGGTCGGGCTCCGCGTCTTTTTCGGCGAGCTCGATTGAAAGCGGGGATCCGGAAAGCTCCCCGGACGGCACGTCCTCCTGGACGGGCACCAGCATTTCGGATTCCAGGACCTTGATGCTCCTTCGCAGGAGCCCCGGCCCCTTGGGCTGTTCTCTCTCTACGGGAGCCGCGGCCGGTTCTATGCTCCCCGAATCGCCGCGGCCCGCGGTTGTGGCCGCTCTTCGGAGGAGGCCCATCTACTCCCCTAGTCCGAGGTCCTCGAATAGCTTCTTGTACATGACGAAGTAGTCCGAGCTCGCGAACTCCTGGATCTTCTCGTCGGGCAGCGCCTCGAGGAGGTGGTCCATATACTTCAAAACAGTGCGGATTTCATCTTTCAGGTTGTCCGGAACTCCCGCGAAGTCGGCCGCCTCTGCCGCCGGGACGTCCGTAACCTCCTCCGCCTCGGCGACTTCTTCTTCTTCGGAGGCACCGGATTCCACCGACGCCTGGAGAGCTTCCACGTCCTTGGCAAGGTCGCCTTCGAAGCTTATTTCGATCTCCTTCTGCGGCGTCTCTTCAGGCCCGGCCTCGTCGGCCAGGCTTTCCAGCTCTCCGATTTCCAGGTCTTCGACCACTGGTGCGACCGGCACCTTGTCTTCCAGCTCCTCCGCTTCCGCGGCCAGGGCTTCCAGGTCGACCTCCTCCGCAGCCTCGGCCTCTTCGGCCTCCTGCAGCTCTTCGATCTCCTCGACCTGTTCCGGGACGGCATCGATGACCATGGGCTCTTCCCCCAGATCGAGGGTTTCGAGGTCGATCGTCTCGCTGCCTTCGTCGTCCATCGCGCTTTCCACCTTGGGAGCGGGAGCGATGACCGCCTCCACCTCCAACTCCGGTATCCCTTCGAGATCTATTTCCGGGAGCTCCGTCGGGCCCTGTGCCGCCGTGGAGGTTTCCGTGTCTTCCTCCGCTGCGAGCTCTTCCAGGACGAGGTCGGAGGGAAGCTCTTCGCGGGCCGGCGCGCGTGCCCCGTCCTGCGATTCATCGGTCGGGAGAAGCTCATCCTCCGTGAGAACGAGGGTCTCTTCGGCGCCCGGCTCTTCGAGGATCTCGAGATCCTCCGGCGGTGCCGGCGCCTCGACCTGCTCCGCCGCGGGAGTCTCATAGCTCAGGATGTCGCTGGACACCCCCGCTTCCGCGGACTCCTCGGTGATCTCGGCCGTGTTCAGAATGTTGTCCAGCTCATCGCCCGTGAGCGCGATGGTTTCGTCTTCGTCCTCGTCGAAGAATCCGCCCTGCGTTCCGGCCTGGGCGGTCGGACCCTCCGCACCTCCCTCGGCCGCGGTCTTGCGCAGGCCCGACAGATCCCGGCGAAGCTGGTTGAGGTCGGTTCGGATGGATTTCAGCTCTTCCTCGATGCGCGCCAGGATCTCGGCAGAGGAGGTCGATGCATCACGGGTCTTGGTCGTAACAGAGGCCAGCTCGCTCTCCAGCGCCGCGAGGTCGTCGAAATGCTCCTCTTCTCCGCCCTCTTCGGAAAGCGTGACTTCCACCTCTGCCGCCTCCGCGGCTGGCGCACGCTCGGGACGCGGCGCAGGCTCCAGGTCCTCCTCCAGCTCGGGCAGCTCCTCCTCCGAGACCGCTTCCAGCTCGAGGTCAGAGGACCCCTCGCGGCCGGGGGCTGATTCGATGTCGGGGAGCTCGGCATCCGCGAGGAGCGGTTCCTCCTCCGGCACCGTGATGCCTGCCGTCTGTGCGCCCGGCTCCAGCTCGGTCTCAAGCTCGTCGAGGAGTTGCTCCTCCTCCGCGGTCAGAGTGCTCTCCTCGTGAATGGCTTGCGTGCGGCTGACTGCCTTTGGCGCTTCCAGGTCCGAGAGTTCGAAAGCTTCCTCCAGAACGGGGGCGGTGGTCACGTCTCGGGGTTTCACCTTGACCCAGACGCCGTACTGCTCGAGCTTCTTTTCGTCCGCAGGGCTGCCCTGTGTTTCCCTTGCCATTCCTGTCTCCTGAGGATGCGTTTTGCGCCATCCCCATTATCGGCAAAACGTCGCTTTTTTTCAGGCAAATCGCGTCGATGAGAGTGTAATCCCGGGCTTTTCGCGTTGTCAATGGCCGAATAAACCCGCGTGGAGTGGTCCGCGGTGCCATATTGTCCCTTTTCATGCGCCGCAGGCTCAATATTCGCCCGACGCCAGCCGTTATCTGGAAGTAAAGACATGCGTCGACTCCTCCTCATTGGCTTTACTGCCTTCACCCTCGCATCACTTGCGATTTTCTTCTTCGGAGATTCCGGCCTGGCGGCGTTCCAGGGCATGTCGCGCTATGAGAGCAGCCTGTCGGCCAATGTCGAGGCCCTGAAGCAGCGCAGCCAGGAGCTTGAAGCCCGCCTGCAGCGGCTGAAGACGGACCGTGAGAGCAACGTGGTGCTGGCACGCGACATCGGAATGTACGAGCCCGGTGACGCGGTGGTAAAGCTGGCCGGCCGACCTCCACGGGGCGAGATTTACGCAATGGGAGACCTCCTGAGGATGCGGAAAACGGACCCCGAGAGGAATGCGGCCGTGAAGGAAGCAGCGCTCGGGGCGGCCGTCTTTTTCGTGCTTGCCGCCTTCCTTGCTGGGCGCATTGGACGGAGGAAAGCGGATGGTGCTCGCCGCCGCTGATCCTCTGTCCTTCCCGACCCTGGTGCGAATCCTTGCAGAAGGCGGTGTCGCGATTGCGCCCGGAGACACGATGTACGGGCTGATCGGGCTCGCCCCGCAGGCGGAGGCCCGCATGCGCCGGGTGAAAGGCAGGGGTGAGGAGAGGCCGTTCCTGCAGCTCATTGCGGACGCGTCGTGGGTTGGAAGGATCTCGGACCAGCCAATCCCCCCGCGGCTTGCCCGTTTCTGGCCTGGTCCGCTTACTTTGGTGTTCCCCGCCCGTGCAGGAGGGAAAACCGCACTGCGCGTCCCGGACCACGGCTTCCTGCGCGAGCTCCTGAGTGCGCTGGATCAGCCGCTCTACTCGACGAGCGTCAATCGCGCAGGGCTGCCGCCCTTGAGGACCGTCGAGGAAATGCGCCGAGAGCTCGAGGGGGACGTCGACGCGATCTATGATGCCGGCGAACAGCCGCCGGGCGAGCCGTCGACGCTGCTTGACATCACCCGTCGTCCGTTCGCGATCCTGCGCCAGGGGGCCGTGGACCTGAGCCCACGGGACCTGGAGGAAAACTAGAAGATCAGCTCGATCACCTCTTCCATCGTCGACACCGGATGGAACGTGAGACCCTCCCGCACGTGCTCCGGGATCTCGTCGAGGTCTCTTTCGTTTCCCTGGGGGAAGATGACTCTCTTGATCCTGTTCCGTCGCGCCGCAATCACTTTTTCCTTCAGACCGCCGATGGGCAGGACCCTGCCGACCAGCGAGAGCTCTCCCGTCATCGCCAGGGATTTCTTCAGCTTCCGCGAGGTTGCCAGGGAGAGAAGCGCCGAGGCGAGGGTGATCCCTGCTGACGGCCCGTCCTTCGGGGTGGCACCGGCCGGAACATGGAGATGGATCAGGTGCTTCTCCCAGAAATCCGGGTCCACGCCGTGCTGCCCGGAAATGTGCCGCACATAGGAATAGGCGATGCTCGCCGACTCCTGCATGACTTCACCGAGCTTGCCCGTGAGCTTGAAGCCCTCCTTTCCGGCATTCGCCACTGCCTCGATCGTGAGCACCGCCCCGCCCAGGGGAGTCCAGGCAAGTCCGATCGCCATGCCTGGCTTCGAGATCTCCGCCATCTCGTCGTCGAGGAATACCGGCTTGCCGAGATATTCCACGAGTGAGTCCTTCTTCAGGGTGAGCGGGAGCTTCACTTCCTTCGCGAGCGTCCCGCGAGCCACCTTTCGGTGGATGCGGTCCAGCGCCTTCTCGAAGTTGCGCAGCCCTGCCTCGCGCGCGTAGCCGTCGGCGATCGCCACAAGCGCGCCGTTCTCGTACTTCACGCTTCCCCGGGCGAGCCCCGCCTTCTCCAGGGAACGGGGAAGGAGATAGCGCTTCGCGATGGCGACCTTCTCGGCGTCGATGTACCCCGAGAGCCGGATCACCTCCATGCGGTCCAGCAGAGGGCTGGGGATGCTGTCCAGCGTGTTTGCGGTGGTGATAAAGAGGATGTGCGAGATGTCGAACGGCAGGTCGAGGTAGTGGTCCCGGAATGCCACATTCTGCTCGGGATCCAGCACCTCCAGCAGCGCGGAGGACGGATCTCCCTGGTACGATGCGCCCAGCTTGTCGATCTCATCGATCATGTACACGGGATTCTTCGTCTTCACGATCTTCAGGCCCTGGATGATCTTGCCCGGCATCGCGCCGATGTAGGTCCTGCGGTGCCCCTTGATCTCCGCCTCGTCACGCATTCCTCCCACCGAGAAACGGAAGAACTGCCGGCCGAGAGCGCGGGCAATCGACTTGCCGACTGAGGTCTTGCCCACGCCAGGGGGGCCGACGAGGCAGATGATGGATCCCTTGCTGTCCTGCCTCAGCATGCGGACAGCCAGGTACTCCACGATCCTCTGCTTCACGTCATCCAGCCCGTAGTGGTCCTCGTTGAGGATGGCCAGCGCCCTGTCGACGTCGATGGACTCCCGCGACTCCGCGTTCCACGGGAGGGCGACGATGGTCTCCAGGTAATTGCGCGTGACGGTGAACTCCGGGGAGCTGGGCTCCATGAGAGAGAACTTTTCCAGCTCCTGCTCGACCTGCTCCTTCACCTCTCCCTGGAAGGCGAGCTTCTCCACGGCCTCCTTGAACCGCTGGTAGTCGCTGGTTTTTGCGTCCACGGCCATGCCCAGCTCGGACTTGATGGCCTTCAGCTCCTCCTTGAGGAAGTACTCCCGCTGGCTCTTGGAGATCTTCTCGCTGAGCTGCTCCTGGATTTTCTTCTGGATCTTCAGCAGCTCCTGTTCCTTCTTGATGAAAATGAGCACGTGCTCCATGCGGGCCTGCACGTCGTTCATCTCGAGGATCCGCTGCTGCTCCGCCCGCTCGATGTTGAGGATGGAGGTGATGAAATCCGCGATCTTGCCCGGGTGGTCGATGTTCACCATCGACAGCCGCATCTCCTCGGAGAACAGGGGGTTGTTCTCCGACACCTGCTTCATCTCGCTGATGAGCGCCCGGGTGAGCGCCTTCACCTCCGGCGTGTCGAAGTTCTCGTCCTCCGTGTACTGGACGACGACGCTGATGGGGGCCGTCTCCTGGAGGACCCTCTTCACATGGAAGCGCTTCGCCGTGGAGATGAAGATGTTCACGCCGCCGTCGGGCAGGTTGATGCGCCGCACGATCTTGGCTGCCGTGCCCGTCTCGAAGAGATCAGACGCACCAGGGTTCTCAATCTCCTCCGACTTCACGAGAATGAGGCCGATGAAGCTGTCTGCCGCAATGGCCTTCTCAACGGTGTCCGCCTCCCGCGCCGAGGGGAGCATCAGGGGCGTGAGAATCCCCGGGAAGATCGGCTTTCCCCGCAAGGGGATGACGAAGAGGCGCGCGGGCAGAATCTGGTCCGCAGGGACGATCGTGTGGTCGCTCATACTTCTTTCTCCGGTGTTTCGAAAAGGGTACGAATGCCGCGCGGCGCAGTCAAGCGCGGCCTCGTTCCGGTCCGGTCGTGTGCGCAATCACCTTGCCACGGCGGGCGTCTCTCCCGTATGATGAACAGGGAACAGAAGCGCATGTACCGGAGCATCACCACCCAGGCAATCGTCATTCGACGCGAGCGCATCGGGGAGTTTCACAAGAGCCTGTCCCTCCTCACGGCGGACCTGGGGCTCATCAACGCCACGGCCTACGGCGCGTACAAGCCCCAGAGCCGGCTGCGGCTGGGAAGCGAACCGTTCACCTGGTCCGAGGCGCACCTGTATCATAACCCCGTCCGGAAAAGCTACAAGGTGATGGACCTCGAGATTCATGCCTCTTTCGAAGGGCTGCAGGCCGACCTTTCGCGCCTGGCGGCCGCCTCTCTCTGGGCAGAGATCGTTCAGAAGTCTTTCGGCGCGGGGGAGCTCACGGGCGGCTTGTTCGGGCTCTTCCGCGATTCGCTGCGGACACTAGAGCACGCCGATCCCGAGCGGGAATCGTATGTGACCGCGCAGTTTCTCTGGAGGTTTCTCTCCCTGGCAGGCTACCAGCCCGACCTGGATGCCTGCGATTCCTGCGGCGCCCCGCTGGGCGAGCGCGGGCCGGCCTGGTACGCGCCGCGCTCCCACGCGCTCCTCTGCGCCGCCTGCGGCGCCCACACGGGACTGCCTCTCCCGCAGGGAGCGCTGCGCTACCTCGGCGCCACCCAGGACATGCCGCTGGGGACAGCGGCGGCGGTTTCGATGGATGAGAGCGCACGGGCGGCACTTCGAGACACGCTCCTGGGCATGGTCCAGTCCGTCCTGGAAGGCTCTCTCGCGTCGATCCCCTGGATGAGGGCGGGACGGTGAGGGTGTTTGCCGCCCTGCCGCTGCCGGCGCCGGTGTCGGCCGGGATCGGCAGCGCCTTCTCATCCGCCCGCACTCTCGCGCCAAAGGTCCGATGGGTGCCTCCGGAAGGCATGCACCTCACTCTCCATTTCTTCGGCGAGATCCCCGAAGAGAAAATCCCCGGCTTTGCCCCGGTGTTTGGCGATCCGGAGCTTCGGAGGCCAGCCATCCGGGCACGGCTTGGCCAGCCGGACTTCTTCCCACCGGCCGGCAGCCCGCGTGTGCTCTGGATCGGCATGCAGGAGGGCGTCGAGGAGATGCGCGCCTTCTGGAAGCTTCTCACGGAGAAGCTGGAGCCTCTGCGGCAGGCCGGCGGCCCGCTGGTCGAGTGGTCGCCGGACGGACGTGGTTTCACCCCACACGTGACCGTTGCCCGATCCGGCTCGACGCCCCTGGGCACGCACCTGGCGCAGGCGGCGGCTGTGCCTTCCGGGGAGTTCCTGATCGCGGAGTGCGTGCTCTTCCAGTCTCTGCTCGGTGCCGGTGGAGCGCACTACATACCGCTGATGAAGATTCCATTCGAGAGAGGGACCGCGTGAGGGCTGTCGACCTGATAATCAAAAAGCGGGACGGGAATGAGCTTTCGCCCGAGGAAATCGACTTTCTCGTGCAAGGCTTCTCCAAAGGGGAGATCCCCGACTACCAGTTCTCCTCGCTGCTCATGGCGATCGTCCTGAAAGGGATGGCCCCCGGGGAAACGGCGCGCCTCACGCGCGCGATGATCGACTCAGGGGACGTCATGGACCTGTCGGGGACTTCCGGGCCCCTTGTGGACAAGCATTCCACAGGCGGCGTGGGAGACAAGATATCCCTCGTCCTGGCCCCTCTTGCCGCCGCCTGCGGATTGCGTGTGCCAATGATGAGCGGGCGCTCCCTGGGTCACACGGGGGGGACGCTCGACAAGCTCGAATCCATCCCCGGCTACCGCACCGACCTCTCCCTCGAACGGTTCCGCGCGGCTCTCGAACGGATCGGGTTCGCGATGATCGGCCAGAGCGAGTCCGTGGTCCCGGCTGACCGGCGCATGTACGCGTTGAGGGACGTCACCGGCACCGTGGAGTCGATTCCCTTGATCACGGCGAGCATCATGTCGAAGAAGTTTGCGGAAGGCGCCCAGGCTCTCCTGATGGACGTGAAGACGGGCTCAGGGGCGTTCATGAAGGACCGCGAGCAGGCGCGTGCTCTCGCGCGATCCCTCGTTGCCACGGGTGCCGGGCTCGGGCGGAACGTGGCGGCGCTGATCACCGACATGGACCAGCCTTTAGGACTCGCGGTTGGGAATTTCCTCGAGGTCCGGGAGTGCGTCGAGTGCCTCAAGGGAAGGGGTCCGCGGGACGAGGTGGACCTCACGGTCCAGCAGGCCGGGTGGATGCTCACACTCGGAGGTGTGACGAAGACTCCCCGGGAAGGGGAGGTCCTTGCGCGCGAGCGGCTGAATGATGGGAGCGCCTGGGAGCTTTTCCTGAGGAACGTCGAGTTCCAGGGAGGGGACACGGAAGTCCTGCTCCACCCGGAGAAAGGGCCGCGCGCATCGGTGGTGAAACAGGTGAGGGCAGCCTCAGGCGGATTCGTCCGCCGGATCGATGCATACATGACCGGCATTGCATCGGTGATCCTGGGCGCCGGCCGATCGCGGAAAGAGGACCGGGTGCTGCCAGGGGTCGGCATCACCCTGTCACGGACCCAGGGCGACCCTGTGGCCCCGGGCGACGAGCTGTGTCTGGTGCATGGGGAGGATGAGCTGAAGACTGTCGAGGCGTGCCGCCTGATGGAAACCGCTTTCGAGCTGTCCGAGCGGAAGGTGCTTCCGGGCCCGCGGCTATTGGAAAAGATCACCCGCGCATGAAGTGGAACAAACCGGCCGTCGACTCCGCGCAGGTCAAGGAGATGGCGCGCCGCTACGAGGTCGATCTCTTGACGGCGACGATCCTCGTGCGCCGCGGCGTGACGGCACCGGAGGCTGTCAGATTCTTCCTTCAAGATGATCCCCGCGGCCTGCACAATCCGTTCCTGATGCCCTCCATGGCGGAGGCGGTGGAAAGGATCAATGCCGCCGTGGACAGCGGGGAGAAGATCCTCATCTTCGGTGATCGTGACGTGGACGGCATCACCTCGACGGTCCTGCTTTTCGAGGCCCTTCAGGAGATGGGGGCCGACGTGCAATGGATACTGCCGGAAGGGGAGGAAGCCTACGGCCTTTCAACAGGCGTGGTCGAGCGCGCCGCCGCGGCGGGCATCGGCCTGCTGGTCACCGTGGATTGCGGCGTCTCCAACAGCCAGGAAATCCAGCACGCGGCCTCCCTCGGGATCGAGGCCGTGGTGATCGATCACCACAACCCGCCGCCCGATCTCCCACCCGCGGCCGCGGTGGTGGATCCAAAGCTTCCCGGCTATCCCTTCCGGGACCTGTGCGGGTGCGCGGTCGCATCGAAGGTGGAATGGGCGCTGCGCTTCTCACGATCTCCATTTTTCGGCGCTTCGATCTGCCTGCTGAACGCGCGGCCCGCCAATGAGACGATCGTGGTGGAGGCGGCGCGGCTCACCAACCTGGTCGAGACTGACCGGATCACGGAGAGCTTCGTGCCCGGTCTCGTGCCTTTCGAGAAGAGCCGTCTCGCGGACTTTGTTTCGGGTGAGGAAGTGCTCGTCCTGGATGCACCGTCGCAGGCCCGGTTGCTGGAGCGGGCGTTCGGCCCGGGCGCGGCCATTTCCGTTTCCGACCTTGCGCCGCTGATCGCGCAGTTCCTCCCCGGACTTGCAGGCAAGAGCATCCTCCGGCTTCAGCAGTCATCGCGGAGCGCAATCTTCTCCGGCGGGCCGCTCACGGAAATCAACGTGCTCGAAGAGACGTTCGTCGCCCTGGTGCTCGCGCGGGAGCAGGAGAGGATGGCGCCGGTCTTCTCACGGCTGGACCTCGTGACGCTGGGCACGCTGGCCGACCTCATGCCGCTCACCGACGAGAACCGCATCCTTGTCCGCCGGGGCCTCACGCTTCTGCGCGCCTCGGAGCGCAATGGCTTGCGGCAGGTATTCCGGCGGAAGGACCTCCTGGGAAAGCGGATCAGCACCACGGATATCGCCTGGCAGGTCTCCCCGCTGCTCAACTCCGCGGGCCGCATGGGAGAGCCGGGAACGGCCACGCGTCTTTTCCTGGCACAGAGCGCCGAAGAGGCCGAGCCGCTCGTGGAACAGCTTTTCCTCCTGGACGGCAAACGGAAGAACCTCGGTGAAAGCACGTGGAACCTGGTCCTGGGGCAGGCCAAGGACTCGCTGGAACGCTCGGGAGGCAGATGCGTGCTCGTTCACGACGAGCGCATCCAGCGCGGGATCACCGGCATCATCGCCTCCCGTCTGCAGGGGTTCTTCAAGACACCGGCCATCGTCATGGCGGTCGGGGCCGACACGGCAGTCGGCTCGATTCGCAGCAACCGGCAGCGGATGATCGCCGACTTCTTTGCCCGGCACGGGACGGATTTCCTCAGCTTCGGGGGACACGACTTCGCGGGCGGGTTCAGCATCGAGCGCGGCCGGCTGGATGGATTCGTGGACGACTTCTTCGCACGGGTCGACGAGATCCCCCCGGCCGCGGCGGCGGAGGGAGAGACGATCACGGTGGATGCGGAAATCCCCCTCACGTTTCTCTCACCCGATCTCCAGAAAACCGTCGACCTTTTCGAGCCCTACGGGGAAGGAAACGCACCGCTCGTATTCCTCACCAGGGGGATGAAGGTCGCGCACTGCGAGCTGATCGGGAGGAAGGATCTCAATCACCTGAAACTGCTGCTGGAGGCGGGCGCCACCAAATGGCCTGCGGTCTACTGGAACGCGGCCTCCCGTTTCCCCGGGGACTTCACCATCGGCGACACGGTGGACGTGGTCTACCGGCTCGGCAGGAACTCCTACGGGGGAGGGGAGAACCTCCAGCTCACGATCCTCGACCTGGAGAATCCGCGGATCGGGACCGGCGCCCGGAAATGAGCATCCTGCGCGCGTGCGCGGCGGCTTCCGCGCTGATACTCGCTCTTTCGGTCGGACCGGTCGTCGTGCGTGCGGATACGGTCGCGCTCACCAGTCCCGGCCCCGCGGTCTGCGAGACTGACGACGGCGCAGTCTTCACCGTTGAGAACGGAGCCCTGCAGCCGGTCCAGGGCCAGTTCATGATATTTCCTCCGGGCGCGCAGGCGCTGCATCCGCGGACAGGCATCTCCCTGGACGGGGAGCCTGGACAGCTCCTTCGGATGTACGTGTGGACTGCCGAGCCGCTGGATTCCCTTTCCGTGCAGGTCGGATCTCCGGGGAAGAGCCCTCTCACGAAATCAGCGGGATTCCGCGCAGAATCCTACGACGGGACCGACATGTGGGTGGCGCTCGTGGGGCTCCCCGGTTGGAGCACCCCTCGCGAATACACGCTGACTCTGAACGCGGCCGCAGGCCCGCGCTCGTATCTTCTGCTCCAGCCCTTCACCGTCACGGACCGCAAATTCTTCTCCGAGCGGATTCCCCTCAGCGCGGAGCTCACGGACATGGTCACCGTGCCGGACGCGCAGAAAAGGGAGGAGTCCCGCATCCTTGCCACAGTTCTGGCCACCGCCCACCCGGACGCGATGTTCGAGACAGGAGAGCTCATCGTCCCCATTCCCGGAGGACGGCGAAGCTCGGGCTACGGCGACCGGCGGGAATACGACTACTCGGACGGCTCGAAGGGCTACTCGGTGCACCTCGGTGTGGACATCGCCTCACCCACGGGAACCCCCGTGCCTGCCTGCGGGCGGGGACGCGTCGTGTTCGCCGAAACACGGATCCTGACCGGCAATACGGTCGTCATCGAGCACCTGCCGGGTCTCTTCTCGGTGTACTACCATATGGCCTCGATCGCCGTGAAGCCGGGGGACATTGTCGAGAAGGCCCAGGTGATCGGCGCCGTCGGAATGACGGGGTTTGCCACCGGTCCACACTTGCACTGGGAAGTGGAGGATATCGGTGTCGCAGTGGACCCCGATGCCCTTGTGCAGGGGCCGCTTCTTGACAAAAAAGCGGATTTCTTCGACATTGATCATGCTATCGCACCGAAGGGAGGTGAGTTCCATAGCCTATATCGAAGTCAGTGATGATGAGCCCCTCGAGAAGGCGATCAAGCGCTTCAAGCGCCAGGTCGAAAAAGAAGGGATCATCCGGGAGTGGAAGAAGAGGGAGTTTTTCGAGAAACCCTCCGCCATTCTCAACCGCAAGAAAAAGGCCCTCGAGCGAAAGCGGATGAAAAGGGCGCGCAAGGTATCCCAGATGAAGAGCTACTAGAGCTCAGCGGATTGCGCGCCAGACTGTGAAATTGAGAGAGCCCCGGAAGGGGCTCTTTGATTATCCCTACAGTCGGCCTTTCGCCATCCCTGGCTCGGCCGACTTCGCCATCCCTGGCTACAATATATGCTTCAGAAATCTCTGCGTGCGCTCTTCCTTCGGGGCGGCAAACACTGCCTCAGGAGGTCCGCGCTCGATGATCTCTCCGTTGTCCATGAACACGACGGTGTGCGCGGCCGCACGGGCAAAACCCATTTCGTGGGAAACGACGAGCATGGTCATCCCTTCCCGCGCGAGCTCCACCATCACGTCGAGCACTTCCTTGATCATCTCGGGGTCCAGCGCGGAGGTCGGCTCGTCGAAGAGCATGACCTTCGGGTTCATTGCCAGGGCGCGCGCGATGGCCACGCGCTGCTGCTGGCCGCCGGAGAGCTGCTCGGGATAGGAGGTCTCCTTGTCCGAGAGCCCGACGCGCGCGAGGAGCTTCCGTCCCAGGTCCTGCGCATCGGCGACTCTCATTTTCTTCACCACCCGGGGTGCGAGTGTGATGTTTTCCAGAGACGTGAGATGAGGGAACAGGTTGAAGGACTGGAAGACCATTCCGACTTCTTCCCGGATCTTGCGGATGTCCGATGCATGATCGCTCACCTGGTCCTCGTCCACCCAGATTTCGCCCGAGCTGAGGTGCTCGAGGCGGTTGATGCAGCGCAGCATGGTACTCTTCCCGCTGCCCGAAGGGCCGATGACCAGCACGACCTCGCCGGGCTTTACGGAGAGATTCGCGTTCTTCAGCGCGACGACCTTGCCGAAGTTCTTGCACGCATTGATGATTCGCACCCTATCTGCCACGACGGTTCATCCTTTCCTCCATGATGGCCACCAGCCGGGAGAAGAAAAGGGTCATCACGAGGTAGACCAGGGCGACCACGGTGAAGGCCTCGAAATAGTCGAAAGTCTTGGAGGCGTATTCCCGTCCCCTTCGGAGGAGGTCCGACACGGCCAGAATCGAGACAAGGGACGAGTCCTTCAGGAGTGCGATGAACTCGTTGCCCAGGGGAGGCAGCACGACCCGGACGGTCTGCGGAAGGATGATCCTTCGGAGCGCCTGGCCGCGCGAGAGGCCGAGAGCGATGGCTGCCTCCATCTGTCCCTTGTGGATGGACTGGATGCCGGCCCGAAAAATCTCACCGAGGTAGGCGCCGTAGCAGACGGTCATGGCGATGACGGCCGCCATGATATCCGGCACCTGGATGAGCTTTCCCAGGGCATAGTAGATGTAGAAAATCTGCACGAGAAGGGGGATCCCGCGGATGATCTCCACGTAGATCGTGGCAATCCTGTTGAGAATGGTCACCCGGGAGATCCTGCCGAGCCCCGCGATGAGACCGACGACCAGGGCGCAGGCGATGGACAGGAGTGTGACCTCAAAGGTCTTCACGATGCCATCCGGCAGGAAGAGCATGATGTCCCGATACGGGTGTGGCTTGAGGACAAAAAGACCCACCAGGACGACGAGCGCGCCGAAGAATGAGATGCGCCACGCCGAGAACGTGGATTTCTCCCCTCGACCGGGGATCAGAGCACCATCGCTGACCTCGATCCGTGTGGCGCGAGCTGTCCGCGCGTCGCGTCGAGGCGAGACCGGCGTTTCTCGCGAAACGCCGGTCGACTCTGCGCTTTCTACTTCAGCCACTTGTCTTCGATCGCCTTGTTCTCACCCGCGTCCATGACCTTCTTCAGGCCCGCATTGATCTGGTCGAGAACCTTCTTGTTCCCCTTCTTCACCGCGACACCATAATACTCTTCTGTAAAGGGAGTACCGACAGTCTTCAGCTTGCCCTTGTACTTGTCATTTTGCAGTGCGTAGTTCGCCGCCGTCGGATTGTCCACGACCACTCCGTCAATGCGGCCGTTGGCCAGGTCCTCGAAGGCGAGGCCGATCTCATCGTAGGTTTTCTCAGTGATCTTGTTCGCCGCCTTGACCTTGTCGATCGCGAACGCGCCGGTGGTCCCGATCTGCGCCCCGACGGTCTTGCCTTTCAGGTCGTCCAGGGTCGTGACGCCGTTCACGTCGGCGCGCACGGTGAGGATCTGGCCCGCGTTGATGTACGGCGTCGAGAAATCCATTGTGTTCTTGCGCTCGTCGGTGATGGTCACCGACGACATGACCGCGTCGTACTTGCCGTTGTCCAGGCCTGCAAAGATGCCTTCCCACGCGGTGTTCTTGAACTCGACCGTGAAGCCGCCGGCCTTGGCCGCCGCGTTCATGAGGTCGACGTCCAACCCGACGATGTTCTTGTTGGTATCCATCATCTCCATGGGCGGGAAGGTGGCATCTGTGGCGATGGTGATCTTGCTGGGCTCTTTCTTGGCGCACGAAACGACGCCGATAAGCAGCACAACAAGGACAAGACCAATGAGAATCTTTCTGAGCATAAAAACCTCCTTCAGTGTATGTTTATACGGTATCCTCGATGGGGAGCATATGTCAAGAAGCAGCGGAGTTTTGACTGGCCATGGGCCTGTTGAACGGCTGCAGGCCTTGACGAGCTTCCTCGAATCGCCTATATTGGGGGAACACGACGCAGGGTAGAGCAGTTGGCAGCTCGTCGGGCTCATAACCCGGAGGTCGCAGGTTCAAATCCTGCCCCTGCTATACAGGTTCTTGCTTTGTAAAGGGTTAGAGACCACTTCCAGAATCGGCGTGATCCACCAACGCAGCGGGGTTCGCGCGTGCGCACCATGTCACGGCGAGAAGGCACACCGCAAATGGATACGGCGCATATCGACTGGTATCGCATCCCAGTGGAGAAAAGCGATCTGCAGCGGTTCACGCAGAAGAGCGACGTGAGGGGATGGCTGCAGACGGGCAGCTTTCTGTTGATCTTCGCGGCTACCACCATGTCCGCCTGTTTTTTCTTCACGGCGCGGCAATGGCTCCCCATGATCGCGGTCTGCATCATCCATTCCCTGTTCATGAACATGATGAGCACGGCCGCTGCCTCGCACGAGTTGAGCCATGGCACGGTCTTCAAGAGCCGGGCGGTCAATGAGTTTTTCTACAACCTCTTCTGCGTCCTCACCTGGAACAATCCCGTGCATTTCAGAGCCAGCCACATGCTGCACCACCAGCTCACGGTGTACCGGGGCCTCGACAAGGAAGTCGTCCAGCGTCCCGTCTCCGAGCGAATGAACTTGGTGAACTACCTCAGCTGGTGCACTTTCGACTACAAGAGCTTCGCGCTTTTCATGCGCATCAACTTCCTCCACGCCCTGGGGAAGGGCGATGCGGAGTTCTACTCATGGGATCCCCTGTTTTCCTCGGACGATCCCCGTCGGAAGGCGATGTGCAACTGGGCAAGGGTCATTGTGTTCTCACACCTCGCGATCCTCGCAGCGTGCGTTATTTTCAAGATTTGGGTGTTGATCTATCTCCTGATCTTCGGCGGCTTTTTTGTGAGCGTCCTCGCAAACCTGACGGTGGCAATTCAACACACCGGATTGGGATCGAATCGTCCGGACTGGCGCCTGGTCTGCCATACCGTCAGGGTCAATCCCGTTGTCGGCTATCTCTACTGGCACATGAACTATCACACGGAACACCACATGTACGCCGCGGTGCCATTCTTCAAGCTTGCGCAGTTCCACCGGGCCGTTTCCGGCGGGATGCAGGTGCCGCAGAAAAGTCTTCTCGCCGGGCTGCGGCTGCTCCTCCTCATCAAGAAGAAGCAGAGACAAGACCCGAGCTATACCTACGTTCCCGAGTTCCCTCCCACAGCCGCGCCGCCGCACTGGCAGTAGGAATCGCTGCGCAGGACAACGACCCTTTTCGCCCTTTCAGCCGGCGTCCGCCGCACCCGCCTGTCGCATCTGCGCAATTGTGACGGGGGTCATGATGACGAGGAAAATCACCCACCCCGCGGTCAGTGAAACGGGGATGGACGCATGGAAACTTTGCTGCGCCGCCCACATAGCCCCCATCATCGGACCCGCCGTGACGATGAGGATCGGTATCTGCCGGCTGATTGTCCATAGGCTGCGGCGCGCCTCGTATGCCGCGATGGTTCCCACCATTGGAAACATGGTCATGAAACCCCCGAGCACTCTCTTGAGAAGGATTATCGCGGTAATTACGCCCGCGATGGCAGCGATCTTCACCAGCACGGGCAGCGGACTCCCGTGCGCGGGCTCCTTCCGGTGCGGGAGCAGGATGAGCAACAGCACTCCGGCAGAAAACGTGAGGCCGAGCACGATCCAGAACTCAAGCGGCCCCTTCGACACGAAGCGGTTGAGAAACGCGCCTGCAGCCAGGTAGACGCCCGCGGAGAGCGCAATGGATGCGACGATCGGGACTTTCCTCCCTTCATGCAGCCATCGGACCATGTTGGTGAAAAGCAGGAGAGCGGCCATTCCCAGGACGTGGCTCGGACCGACTTGCTCCGCAAGGGAGAGGTTGGCGAGCGTGAAGGGAAAGGGCAGGCCGAGAAGGAATGCTTTCCATTGCGGGTCGCTGATGTAGGCAAGCAGCGTGCCCATGACGGTGACGACGACCAGGAGCGCAAGGTCCCAAGGCGAGAGAGAGCCCATGATGGAGTTCAGCATTGTTCGGCGCCCTCTCGAGGTTCCGGCGTCCGTGACCCCCGATGCGGCACGCAATACTATCCTCGGTGACGCGCGAAGTCAAATCGCCTGTGCCGCGTGCACGCGAGGACGTGGGTGGGAATTTGTGGTGTTGGTGGTTCAAAGCCAGAAATGGCCCTGTTGCGGAGGGTCCCTGAGTGCTGCTGTGAATGACCGCGTTCTATGGCAGACAGCTTTTCCGTCATCGCCTCGTCTCTTCGTTGCCTCATTGTCTCCAGGAAGGCGAAGTCGGCGATCGAGATGATCGCCGCGATCTTTCTGCCTCGGCGCGTAACCAGCACCGGCTCCCGTCCGAAAACCGCGCGATTGATCCACTGCGAGAGGTTATCGTGAAGTTCGTTTGTGCTGACGGAGGGGAGCACCTTGGAAGGACCGAAGTCATCGAGTTGCGCTGCCATACCCTCTGCTTGCGCTATGGGCAGCAGGGCAGGCGGTCGTTCGCGGGACAACGCATGCGAAAACGCGGAAACGTACGTTACCGCGGGTTAGCGCGACATGGTTTGCCCTGGGAAGTGGCAGAGCGAAGGAACGCGATCCGCTTGCAGTCCGCCGCACCCAGAGCGTATAATGCCCCAAAATCGGAGAGGGTAGGAGAGCATGGGGACTCTGACTGCAGACAGCCTGAAGGCCGGATGGGGGACCGCCGACATCACCCCGACCAAGACTTCGGAGCTCTACGGCCAATACTACCAGCGCGTTGCAAAGTCCGTGAGAGATCCGCTGAGCGCTACCGCGCTCGCGCTGGAGCAGCCGTGCGCGGAAAGGGCAAACGGGCAGGCCATCCTCGTATCCTGCGACCAGGCAATGGTGGACGACGGGCTCGTTGAGAGCGTCCGGGAGAAACTCAAGAAGCTGATTCCCGATTTCGAGCCCTCGCGCCTCGTGATCAGCGCCACGCACACCCATAACGCTCCTGCGGCGTACGACTCACTGCAGTGGTGGAAGCACGATCCGGCCTTTCTCTCTTTCGAGGATTTCCGCGGAACCCTGATAGACGCGCTCGCCTCTTCGGCCGCGCAGGCCTGGAAGAGCAGGGCTCCCGCGGAGATCGGCGTTGGGACGGGGTTCGCCTCCGTCGGGCACTGCCGCCGTCCGTTCTACCAGGACGGAAGCGCCGAGATGTATGGGGCGACCGACCGCCCCGACTTCACGGGCATGGAAGGCGGGCAGGACGATACGATCGGTGTGATCGGCGTGTGGACGCCAAAGGGCGATCTCACGGGGCTGCTTGTCAACGTGGTGTGCCCTTCCCAGGTCATGGAAGCCACCTACGCGGTGACCGCGGACATGTACGGAGAGATGCGGCGGCAGCTGCGCGAGCGCTCCGGAAGTCAGCTGTTTATTCTCTGCCAGGTCGGCGCGGCCGGCGACCAGGCGCCTCGGGATCTGACGGTGCCCCACAGGGGAGGGCCCACCTACTGGGACGATGCGGGCATGGTCGAGCTGGGCGGCAGGCTGGCGACGGCGGTCATGGAGGCTCTTCCCCGAGCCGAGCGTGCCCGGCATTCGCGCACGATTTTCCGCCACGAGGCGCTCTCCCCGCGGCTTCCGATCCGAATTGTGAGTCCTCACGACTATGCCCGGGCAGTCAGCGAGCTCGCGGCGCTCGCCGCCCGGGAGCCGGCCGACGAGCGCTCACCGGAATCGGCGTACTCCCGGTTCGTGCAGAAGACACGGACACGCGAAAAGCTGCCGGTGCCGGGGCCGTACGACGACAAGAACGACGACTTTGTGCTCATGCGCAACCTCGAGGCGGTCGTGCGGCGTTTCCAGCTCCAGCAGAAAGATTCGAGTCAGAGCATCGAGGTGCATACCGTGCGCTTGGGAGACACAGCGATTTCCACGAGCCCCTTCGAGCTGTACCTGGACTACGGTCTGCGCATCCGCGCCAGGAGCCCCGCGACGCTGACACTGCACGCCCAGCTGTCCTGCGGCGCTGCCGGCTACCTGCCCACGGCTCGCGCGGTCGCTGCCGGAGGATACGGAAGCCTCGTTGCGAACGGACTGATCGGCCCGGAAGGCGGGCAACTGCTCGTCGAGTACATCCTGGAGGCTTTCGGGCGCCTGTTCGCGGACTGAAGCTGTCTATCCTCATCCGTCCCGCCCCTCCTTCATGAGCCAGAGGCGCGGGCAAGCATGTCCCGCGCACGCTTGTAGTTTCGCTCGGCCGTGCGCGCGTAGACCGCTTCATCCTCGTCGATCCTCGCGATGTCCAGGATCACACGCATGTCGGGACCGGCAAGGGCGCTGATGGCGTGCTCGATCTCGTCCCGGGTGCCCCCGCAGCGGGCTTTGACTGCGATGCCCGTTCCCCCGAGGGCGCTCCTCACCATCTCGGGTGTCATCGGCGTGGGGTCCCAGCGGGGTGACACGGAGCAGTCCACCGCGATCACCCCCCTGCCTGGCAAGAGCCGCATCGTGTGGTCCCAGACGCCGCAGGAATGAACGGCCACTCCACCCATTTCGCGGGCGATCCTCTCGTTGAAGCGAAGCGAAAACTTTTCATTGATGTGGGGCGAGGACACCGCGAGGTTGTCGTCGGACAGGGTGATTCCCCTCAGTCCGGGGAGGCTGGGCATGACGTGGCCGGGCCTCGAGACCAGGCCCTCCCCGATCCTTCGGGCCTGCTCGCCGGAGAACTCGATGATCAGCTCGGTGATAGTCCCCAGGAGCTCGGACACGGTCTCTTCCTCGGTGTAGCAGGCGGTAAAGAACTCCGACGTGTCCAGCACGAGGGTGGCCGTATCGCAGGGTGATTGCGTGTCGGTGAGGGCGATGGGGATTTTCCCCCGCGTCCTTTCCTTCAGCGCGTCGATGCAGTCCAGCACCATCCCCATGACGGCGCTCTTCCGCCAGTCAGGCATGGGGAGCCCCCGAACCTCCTCGATGCCGTGGAAGCGCACGTGAGAGTCCGGCGCCTCCCCCTGGCGCCAGAGATACTCGCAGCCGAACGCGGTGGCGTACACGCCCGTGCCGAACCAGGCCTGCAGGTGAGGAAGCTCGTCCGTCCACTGCATCGAGAGCCACGATTCCATGTGCCGCAAGTTGTTGGCGTACACCTCTTCGACGGAATTGCACTGGCCCCAGAGGTGGTAGGAGGGGCGCTGGACGACCAGGAAGCTGGTCTCCCCCGCCCAGAAGCGTGTGATTTCCCGCGCCCGCTCCTCGTGTCGTTTCAGGTACAGGTCGGCAAGCTGTTCGAGCTCCAATGCCCTACTGCTCCCGGACCGGCCGGTCGAAACGCTCCGCGGTGAGGTGGGGGACATACCGGCACGCTTCCTCCAGGACGTCGGCGCAGTGGTCATACACAGCGGAACAGTGGTGGATGTAGGGGCCCTCCATGATCTGCCTTTCCCATCGCGGCCAATCGTCCACCTCCATCCAGGCATAGAACTCGCGCGTGGCAGGACCCGTCACAGTCTTCCCCTGGCCGAAACCGAGGCGGTAATCGCCGGTGTCTCCGTCGAACCTGCAGACCGTGAGCGGACCGTCGCGAAGAGGGAACTGGGGGCAGGAGGCGGGCAGACCGGTGAGGATCCACGGCGGGGCAATGCCCACTCTCTTCATGCCGGGGTGGCGCAGTGACAGGGGGGCGGTACCGTGCCACAGAAGGACGGCGTTGTTGTTGGTCGGGTGGCGGATTGTGTATTCGGGGAAGAAGCTTGGCTGCTCGGATCGAGCGGCCGCTTCCAGGAGCACCGAGCTCACGGCACCGTGGATGTCGGATTCCGCTGCCGCGGGAAACCATTCCTGTAACAGCATGTCGCCGACCCCGACCCCGGGCCCCAGCTCGTCGGGAATGGAGCTGAAGGACTTGATCGAGAACGCGTCGAGGTCATTCTCCTCCCCGAGCCGCCGCAGCTCGTCGCGGTACGCGAGGGCGTGCAAGAGGCCTTCTTCGTTCCCGACGGCATCCGCATCGAGCCACTCCTCTTTCATCCGCGCAAGCTCTTCACGGTAACCCGCGCGCTCCTTGTTCGTCCGCGCTTTCACCCCCCGCAGAAAGTCCACCATGTCGAAGGGGAGCACCTGGATGCCGAACTTCTCCAGCAGCTCGCTCTCGTTGCCGATCGTGGTCCAGAAGGAATCCACCCGGACCCCCACCTGGCCGATGCGCATCTTCCGCAGCGACTTCACGACGAATGCAGCGCGGAGAAACCTGGAGACGCCCTCCTTGAGCGGGGGGTCGTCGATCCGGCAGTTCTCCAGGTACGAGAAGGGAACGTGGAGCTTGCGGATCACCTTGCTGCTGGCAAACATGCCGCACAGGGTGTCGCGCAGGCGCGAGCCGTCCGGCAGCGGCGCCTCGTCCCGTGGCCCCCAGAGGAGGAGAGGAACGCCCAGCTCCCGCGCAATCATGCCCACCGCCCCTTCGGTGCCGAAACTGCAGTGGGGGACGAACAGCGCGTCGATTCCCTTCTCCCTGAAGGAGCGCACCACGGGTTGAACGTGCGACTGGTCGCGCACAATGCCGTCGGGCAGCACGCCGTCCAGCGCGCAGTACGTGACCTCCCACTCCTCCAGCTTCTCGCGGATCGCTCGCTTCTGCCGCAGGGCATCCTCCTGAGAGAAGACGGATTTTCCGATGGGGCAGAACCCCAGGAGCAGCTTCTTCCTGGTGGCCGACTTATCCGGGCTCATTTCGGCCCTCCTTCGCGCAGTCCTTTCATTGCCTGCGCCGCGGCGCTCAGGATCTTTGCACCGGTTTCCGGCTTCATCATCGAGGCGCCGGCCTCGAACAGGCGGTTCGCCGCGGCAGCCGCATCCACCACGTATCCCGGCCCTATCCCATTGGCGAGAGTGAACACAAAGGTGTGCGCGAAAGGCGACTCCTTCCCGATCGCGAGCGTGTACTCGACGAAGATCTCCCCTTGGATCCCCACGATGCAGGCATCCCCAATGCGCACGGCCTGCACCTCGAGGGGCGCATCGTGCTCCCAGGGCGCCTTCTCTCCCCGGGCGTGGAACCGAGCCATGCCCAGGGTCAGCTCGACGCCCAACCTGTCGAGGTAGGAGGTCTGGCGCTCGACGTACGGCGCGCCTCGTGCTTCCAGCTCCCGCAGCTCGTCCCAATATTGTGAGATCCGCTGCTCGAGCTCGGCGACGGGAGGGATTTCCTTCCAGACTGGCTCGACCTCGATCGATCGCGCACCGAGGACCGGCTCCCGTGCCCACGCAAGGGAGGAGAGGACGCGGTCCGCCTCCTCGCCGATGATCCGTCCGAACCGGGCGGCTTCCTCGAAGGTCTGGCCCTTGCGGAAGTACCGCGAGCTCTGATCGCCCGTGGCGCCCTGGGCGAAAAAGAAGGCTGCCTCAGGATGCCGCTCCTTCATAAGTGTCCTGATGCCCCAAGGGTAGTCGGCGGTGACCAGGGTATTGTCCATCTGGAGAATGGTGGGGTGCAGCGAGTACTTCACGAGCACGGCCATCCACGCGCCGGCGTTGTCCTGGACGCCGATCACTCCCACCTGCGGGTCCGCAAGACCGGCGGGGTCATGCCGGTTGCCGCCGATGCCCTTCTCCGATCCCGCACTACCCGCGCCGAAGCCGATGCGCGCTTCCCGCGGCCCGGCGGCGGCTTCCTGCACCAGGGAGCGCAGCCGGGTCATGAGCCAGTCCAGGTACTCGCTTTCGACGCGGCCGCCCATCGCGGCCTCTTCGTCGAAAAGGTGAGCGGCGGTCCGGGGGCCGGCGTGGGTATGGGAGCAGCAGATGAGCACGTTCGGGGCCGGGATCCCGGTGTCCCCCTCCACTGCGGCTCGGAACCGATGCACGAACTCCTTTGCGCAGCCGACGAGGTCCGACGTGATCAGCGCGATCCGCGCCCTGCCGTCGTCCAGTACGAGGCAGTCGGCAAAGAGCGGATCGTGGATGCCGGTGTTCGGCCGAATCACGGTGGGGTACCCGATGAGCTGCACGCCGGGAGGGGGAGAGATGTCGACCTCCGCCACGCCTGCCTTGAAACCTGCGGCATGCCCAAAGCGCTCATTCGCCATTCCAGTCTCCCTTCACGCCCGCCGGGGCGAGCATCCTGTCCCTGATTTCCGAGTAATTGCGGTACGCCTCCTGGTAGGCACCCATGATGTTTTGCCGCGGCAGGAAGGTCCGCGCCGCGCGCACCAGCGGGAAAGCGTCCTCAAGCCTTCCGAACACGCCGCAGCCGACCCCTGCGAGCATGCCCGCCCCGAGGGATGCGGCCTCCGATATGCCGAGCACGCTCACCGGCATGCCCGTGACGTCGGCGATGATCTGGCACCATGCCGCGCTCCGGGAGCCTCCTCCGAACACGCGGAGCTCCTTCACGGGGCGGGAGAGCTCCTCCATGACGCCGATGTTGTCCCTGATCAGGTAGGAGACCCCCTCGTAGATGCTTCGCACGATGCGGCCCCGGTCCGTGGAAAGGTCAAGGCCGTGCAGGAATCCCCGGGCGCCGGGCACAAAATACGGTGAGCCTGCGCCGGAGAAGAACGGGAAGAAGCTCACGGGGTTGGGCACGGGCCCTTCCTGGTCGACCATGCGGTCCACCTCATCGATGCCGGCCGACGACAGGAACCCGTGCCTCAGCCAGTCGAGGATGTTGCAGCAGTCACCGGACCCCTCGATGACCCACTTCCCCTCCATGAGGTCGGTGTAGCATGGCATGCGCATCCGGGAGTCCACCATCGGCCGGACGCCCTTCTGGGTGATGGCCATCGCCGTCCCCAGGGACACCGTGGTCCGCTCCATGCCGATTCCCGCCCCGAGGGCGGCCGCCTTCTGGTCCTGTCCCCCCACGGCCACGATCACCGAATCCGGCAGTCCGAGCTCCTCGGCTGCCCGCGGCAGCAGCCGCCCGGCAGTCGTGCCCCCCCAGCGCAGCTGCGGCAGCAGGGCGCGGTCCAGTCCGAAGGCGTCCAGGATCCGGGCAGACCAGTCGCAGGTGGTGACGTCGTGCAAGAGGGTGCCCGACGCCATGGAGTGGTCCGTAACGAACTGGCCGGTCATGCGCGCGAGCAGGAAGTCGAGCGGCATGAGGACCCGCCGCGTCTTTGCGTAGGTGGCGGGCTCGTGCTCCCTGAGCCACAGAAGCTTTGGCAGGACGAAGGACGGAAGGCACCTCTTGCCGGTGATCTGGAAGAGAGCAGGCTCTCCGAAATGGTCCAGGATCCTGAGCCGCTCGGGACGGGCCCGCGTGTCCATCCAGCTGAACGCGGGACGCAGGGGCCGGCCCTGGCCGTCCACGGGAACGAAAGAGATCCCCTGGGCGCTCACGCTCATCCCCAGGACCCGTTCGGGGCAGACCTCGGACTTCGCCACGGCCTCCCTCACCGTGTCGCGCGCCGCGCTCCACCACTGTTCGGCATCCTGTTCGATCTCGGAGCCGGAAAGGGTGGAGAGTGGAAGGGTGCGCCATGCGCTCCCGAGCACGGAGAGATCGAGAGCGAACACAAAGGCCTTGCATACGGAGGTTCCGAGGTCTACGCCCACCAGTGCGTCCCGCATGGGGACGCTCACCCCTCGGCTCCCTCCGCGCGGCCCTCGCGGATTGCCTGCTCGATCATCGCCCCGATCTCCTTCTCGGAGTTCAGGGGCGCCGTGGAATCCGGGATGGCCGTGACAGCCCCGGTTGCCGGGTCGAGGTCGACAGGGCCGTAGCGTGCCGGGCGCCGGTTTCCCAATAGGTACTCCGCATATGCGTCATCTTTGTTGTAGTGCCAGAACTCGAAGTGGTAGGTGAAAAAGCCATGCCGTCCCATGAGGTCCGTGATCTCCGCCCGGTTTCTTCGAGCCTCCTCCGGCACGAAGGGGGAGCCCATGGGGGTTTTCTCTGATATTTCCAGGTACGGGGCCCCCCGGTCAATCTCCGCGCCTCCAAGCGTGAACACGGACACGTCGATTGCGCTCCCGCTGCAGTGTGTGCCGACCTTCGGGTTCATGGCGATCATGGCCGCAAGCCTGCGGCGCACAAGATCGAGGGAGGGCATCCGGCCTCCGAGCTCCCATTTCACCTTGGACAGGACGAACGGGAACACCTCCGGCCGCAGCGCGTTGTACTTCTGCATGAGCCGGCTGCGATATCCATCCTCTACCTTCAACACCCACCCGCGGTCATTCATCTCCCGGGCGGCGCTGAGAAAATCGGCAATGAGTCCCTCCCTCAGTAGAAACATGCGCGGGAGCCCCCGCGCATGTGGCAGCTCAGAGAAGAGGACCTTCACCCCTGCCTGGTCGGCCGCCTCCCTCAGAGGTGCAAGTGGTTCGTCACACTCTTCTATCGGGTAGCGCTGGATCTCGAGCATGAAGTCGTATGCGCCGTCCATCTGCTCTTTCCAATACGCCCTTCGCTCGTCGTCGCTGCTCCGACGCGTGTCCACCCCTCACTCCTCCCCGTAATTGCGCAGCTCATCCAGGACCAGTGGCACCGTTTCCTGCCAGCCCGGCGGCACCTCTTCGCTGATCATCATGCAGAATCTGCCGCCCGCGCCCTCCGCCATGCGGCGGATCCGGCGCCGAAGCTCCGCCCCATCCTGCTCGTACCACCCGAGATTGGGATGGAGCCAGAGGAACGTGTCGGGCCAGAGGGCGCGGGCTTCCGCGGCCGAGAGATCCCCCTCGGGCGGACCGGTCAGCGAATCGATGCCCGCGAAAGGAAGGCCGGCGATATCCTGCGCTATAGGCCGCAGCTTCCCGTCGTAGTGGACATGGAGCCCCTTGCCCGACCCTGCCAGGACGTCGAATGCCTTGCGATAGAGGGGGACCAGGTGGCGGCGGTACAGATCCGGCCCCATGGTCTCGATGCTGAGGTTCTCCCAGAGCTTGATCATCTGCGCGCGGCTGCGGCGGACCAGGCTGAGCTTTTCCAGGGTCCTCGCGTCCATCAGCTCCAGGAGCTCCATGAGGTCGGGCTCTTCGGCGGCAAGGTCGTAGGAGAACCGCTCCAACCCCGCGCAGTCGATCTGCACGGCCTGCAGCGGGGTGCGCACTTCGATGAGGGAGTCGCCGAGCTGTCCCATCGTGACACCCGCATCACCGAGTTGCTCCTCCGAGCGCTCGAAGGCAGCGTCATCCGCACGGAACCTCGTGTCCTCCAGAGCGCGACGGAGGATGCGGTAGTCTGCCGGGGACTTGACCAGGTACTCCTGGCGCCACTCCCCCCGGTACCACTCATGAAGCTCCCCGGCGTCCGTAATCCAGCGCACGTCCCGGCGGGCACCCCCTTTGTCGGACCCTTCGATCTCGATGATCTGCGCGTGGGGATATTCGGCATGCAGAAGACTTGCGTGGGCGATCTGGCCGAGGCCCCGGGCGAACAGGCTCTCCCAGTCGATCTGCCGGTGGAGCACGAACCAGTCGTACGCGGCAAAGACGGGCTCCCGCACCGGCTCACCGGCCAAAGGGCCCAGCAGTCTGTGTCGGATACTTGTCACGGCTGTTGCGCGCCCGGTCACCCGGGGTCGGCCCCCGGGCTGCGCTACTCCTTCTTGAGAAGCTCGCCCTTGCGGGCAAGATCGATGACGATGGCAATAATGATGATGCACCCGACCACCGTCTGCTGCCAGTACCCCGAGATATGGGCCATGATCATCCCGTTGTCCAGCACGACGAGGAAGGCGGACCCGATCAGCGTGCCGAGGATGGAACCGGAGCCGCCGAAGAGGCTCACCCCGCCGATGATGCAGGCGGCGATGACCCTCAATTCCATTCCCACCCCGGTGGTGGGCTGGGCGGAGGTGAAGCGGGACGTGAAGAAGATACCGGCGACGCATGCGAGCACGCCGCTGACGACGTAGAGCGAGAAGGTGAGCTTTTTCGTACTGATCCCTGCAAGACGCGTGCTCTGCGGATTGCCCCCCATGGCGAGGGTGTAGCGGCCGTACTTGGTCTTCCGCATCACGAATGTCGCCACGATGAAGAGCACGGCAATGAACCAGATCACCAGAGATATGCCGAGAAACGAGCCGAGCCCGAGGACCTTGAAGTTCTCGGGCATTGGCGTGATCGGGGTGCCCTTTGTGACCCCTTCGAGAATCCCCCTGTAGCCGTAGAAAGTCGCAAGGGTCGCGATGAAGGGGGGGATGCGCAGGACGACAATGAAAAACCCGTTCAACGCTCCGGCTGCCGCACCGACGACCAGGGCGATAACGATGCTCACCACCGTCGGCACCTGCCACCAGACCATGAGGGCCCCGAGGACGACCCCCGAGAGCCCGACCTGGGAGCCGACGGAGAGGTCGAGGCCTCGTCCGCACAGGATGAAGGTCATTCCGACGCCTATGATGAAGATGTAGGAAGTGGCCCGCAGCATGTTGAGGAGGTTGGGCAGGGAGGTGAAGGCCGTATTGGAGAAGCTTGCGGCCAGGAAGATGACCAGGAGGGGGAGCAAGGCCCCGATTTCCCGGATCCCTAGGAACCGCAGGATGAAATTCTTCTTCTTTCTCACGGCGATGGCTGCCTCGGACATTGGATCTCTCCTGCTAGGTGGATCTGGTGATGATCTGGTTGTTTTCCATGAAGATCGCCCCGGTGATCATCTTCACGATCTCTTCCGGGTCCGTCTCTCCCCTCGTCCGTTCTCCCACTTTCTGACCCACGCGCAGGATGAAGAAACGGTCGGCGACGAGGAAGGCGTGCTCCATGTTGTGGGTGATGAAGATGATGGACAGTCCCTTCTTCTTGAGCTCCAGGATCATGTTGAGGATCCTGCCCGTCTCCTTGACGCCGAGGGCGGCCGTCGGCTCGTCGAGGATGAGGATCTTGTCGGTCCAGAACGCGCCCTTGCTTATTGCCACCGCATGGCGCTGCCCTCCCGAAAGCTCCTCGACGATGCGGTCGGGGTCATCGATATTGATCCCGACGTCCTTGAGGAATCTCAGTGCGCCCTTCTTCATTGCCCGATTCTGGAGAACTTCCAGGCCGAGGTACTTTTTCACGATCTCCTTGCCGAGGTAGATGTTCTTCTCGATGCTCAGGCAGTCAACGAGAGCGAGGTCCTGGTAGACGGTCTCGATTCCCAGGCTTTTCGCCTGCCGCGTGCTGGAGAGCTCCACCTTCTTGCCGTCCAGGAAGATCTGTCCGCTCGTCGGGGAGATGGCCCCGGAGAGGATCTTGATCATGGTCGACTTGCCCGCCCCGTTGTCGCCCAGGAGCGCAACCACTTCATTGCGCTGCAGCATGAAGGTGACCCTGCTCAGGGCCTCGACGCCCCCGTACATCTTGGTGATGTTCCGCCCCTCAAGGATGATGTCCGTGTCCGCCACGCCGTGATCCCTCCGCTCAGAAAGACCGGGCGCCCGCTGGGCGCCCGGTTCGAGTGATGTCTGCTCGACTTTTTCCTACTTTAGGGTCGAGTAAGGCTTTCCTTTCACCGCAACCGGCTTCCACATGTCAGGAAGGTAGTTGTTCCAGTTCGCCTTGGTGATCAGGACGATGCCGCAGTCGGTCTTCTTGGGGAACGGCTGCTTCGAGAAGTAGTCCACGAGATTGCGGACCGCCTCGTAGCCCTGCTTCTGGAAGTTCTGGTTGAACGAGCCCCACGCTTCTCCCTTTCCGATGGAGGTCACCACGTCGGGGGGATCGTCGATGCCGATGACCTTCACCTTCTTGATCATGCCCATTTCCTTGATCACGTCGATGCCGGTGGTGACCGTGGCTCCCTCGATCCAGATGGCAGTGTCGATCTCGGGGTAGGCTTTGAGGGCGGCTTCCAGCACTTTCGAGGCGGTGATCCCGTCCACGTTCGTGAACTCGGTATCCACCACCTTGATGTTGGGCCATTTCTTCGCCGCGGCGTCGATGAAGGACTGGCGCATGACGGCCTGGTTGGGGATGGAGGCGTTGTTCATCATGAACAGGACGTTCGCCTTGCCGCCCGCGGCCTTGCCAAGCTGGTCTGCCGCGGTGACGCCGTACGCGGTGTTGTTGATATACAGCGCCGAGAGGACGAGATCCGGATACGGGTAGTCCTGATGCACGGATACCACGGGGATCCCCTTCTGCTTGGCCAGCTCGAGGACCGGCTTGAAAGCCTCATAGTCCCACGGCTCGCAGATGATGGCGTCGAAGTCCTGGTTGATCACGTTGGTGAGTGTCTCGATGTACGAATCCGTGGTGACCTGGGGCGGCTGGATCATGGTGTACTTGATGCCGTAGTCATCGGCCGCCTTCTTCTCCGACTCCGTCCTCACCTTGTAGGGCTGGAACTGGGGGAAATCGACAGCCGCGATACTGATGACTTTCCCCTTGGCGTTCACCGGCGGCTTCTGCGCAAACGCTGCGACGCAGAACAGCGTGAAGAGCGCCACTCCCATGAAAAGCGTCTTCCGAAATCTGCTTGAGATCATGACCTCTCCTCCTTTGGATTTTTCGGCCCGAGTCTGGTGCCACTCCCGACTCTGCCGAAGGTGGAACGTGAAAACACGAAATATGAAGAATTCGTAGCATGCGTCCATTGCCGTGTCAAGAAATATTTTCGAAAATAAGGTGCCAAGATGATCTTGATATTTCGAAACTTTTGTTCCACTCTTTTCCATGACGAAGGAGACGCGAACGACCTGTCCTCGGGATTCCTTTCCCCTGGGCGGGAGAAGCGTCTGGCAGGAGGTCTTCCTTGGAAAAAGTGAGGGTTGCGTTTGTCGGCTTCGGCGAGGTGAACTCGCCGCAGGAGATCATTTTGCGCAAGTGCCGCATCGCGCGTGATGAGCTGGAAGGCCAGGGACTGGAGCTTCTGGCCACGGATCCTGTCACTGACGATTCGCAGGGAGCGAATGTCGCGCGTGCGGTCGCCGCACTTTCCGCGGGCGATTTCGATTGCCTGGTTGCCTGCATCGCGGGTTGGATTCCCTCCCAACCTGTCATCGAGGTGCTCGCCGGCTTCCGCCACAAGCCTCTCGTCCTGTGGGGGCTCACCGGACATTACGTGGAGGGAAGGCTGGTCACGACGGCGGATCAAGCCGGCACCTCGGCGTTGCGGAGCATCCTTGCCGACCTGGGGTACACCTTCCGCTACGTCTACAACACCCCGGACGGACAGTCAAAAGCCCCGCGGGTGGCCGCGATTGCGCGCGCCGCTGCGGCCGCAGCCCGGCTTCGCAAGGCCAGGATCGGAATGATGGGTTATCGGGATATGAATCTCTACGGAACGATGTTTGACGGCGTCGGTCTCAAACGCGCCCTGGGTGTCGAAATCGAGACGTTTGAGATGCTCGAAGTCGCACAGATTATGCAGAAGCTGGAGCCCGCCGTCGTGGAGGCAGTCGTGCGAAACGTGCGGGAACGCTGGGTCTTTCGCAAACCCGCGGCAGACGAGACCTTGCGGAAAGGCGCCTCCTATTACCTCGCCATACGGAAGAAAATCGAGGAGCGGGGCTACCAGGCAGTGTCCCTCATCGACGTGGACGGGATGAAAAAACTCGCTGGCTTCCCGCCTGCGATGATCTTCATGCTGCTGGCAGACGAGATGGGCCTGCCGACAATACCCGAAAACGACTCCCTGGGGGCGGTGACGCAGCTTCTCGTGAAGAGCCTCACCGGCCAGATCGGCGCCTATATGGAGTTTTACGAGTTCATGGAGGACAGGGTGCTCGTCGGTGTGCCCGACTACGTGCCGGCCGAGGTGGTGGAAGGGCCGGTGACGGTGCTTCCCGCAAGCTTCGGAGGCTTCTCCGAGGGCATTCTCAACGTTTCCAAGGTCCGTACCGGCCGCGTCACCCTCTGCAGGCTGTTCGCGCGCAGCGGCGCCTATTTCCTGCACGCCGTGGCTGGGGAGGCGGTGACTCCGCGCGCATGGGAAGAGGCGGGGTGGAGCGCCCCCGCGCCCCAGCTGCCGAGCCTGGAAATCATCCTCGATTCGCCTGTGGAAGAGTTCGCGCAGAACGTGATGTCGCAACACTACATCGTGGTCTACGGCGATGCCCGTGAGGCACTGAGCGACGCGTGCGCCGTGACGGGCCTCTCAATGGCCAGGTGACCGGCGCATGGCACGACTGAGCGACATCGCATCTCTGACCGGAGTGAACATCTCCACTGTCTCGAAGGCATTGCGAGGCAAGGACGACATCAACCTGCAAACACGGCAGCGGATCATCGAAGCCGCAAAGAGGCTGAAGTATTTCGCGCGAAAGGGCGATTCCATTGAGGCATCCGGAACGATCGGTGTCATCTGTCCGGAAATAAGGAGCGGGTATTACGCCCAGATTGTCACGGCGCTGGAAAGCCAGTTCCGCCGCCGTGGCTTCGGCATGCTCCTCGGGCTCACGGATTTCGTCCACCAGCGCGAAGCCGCCCTCCTCGAACAGTTCAGGCAACAATCGGTCTGCGGGATCGTCTGCATGACCGAACACGAGAAGATCGAGTACGACCTTCGGACGTTCCGCAGAGTCCATGACATGCCGGTGGTGGTCGTGGCGACTGTCATTGCGATCGAGGATTTCGACTACGTGAAAGTCAACGACGATCTGGGCGTACGCCTGGCCGTGGACCACCTCCACGAACTCGGCCATTCCCTCATCGGCTTCGTTGGGGATTCGGTGTCCCGCCAGCGACGGGTCGTGTTTTGCGACGCCTTGAAGCGGTATGGCATCCCCATCCGGGAAAAGTACGTGCGCATGGGCGTGGAGCGTTTCGAGATCGGCGGATACCTCAGGATGAAGGAGCTGCTGGCCGAACGCATTCCCCCTACGGCGGTGCTCGCCGCCTACGACGATGTCGCCATCGGGGCGATGCGTGCAATCAACGAGGCAGGCCTTGCGGTGCCGGGGGACATTTCCATCGTTGGCATCGACGGGATCGAAGTCGGAGGCTTTCTTCCAACGAGCCTGACATCGGTTGCCTGCGACGGCGTGGAGATGGCCGAAACCGCCGCGCGGATACTGGCGAAGAAAATCGGCAACAAATCCTTCACGGTCGTCCAGCATGTAGAGGTGAACCCTGAGCTCATCATCCGCCAATCCACTGCGGCCCCGAGGCGGCGGCCCTCAAGGGGGACTTTGCAGAAAAGGAATCGGCAGTGAAGGTCTTGCCCATGCAGTTTTTCAGTGCATATCCGCGGCGCAGGTCCCAATGCCGCCGCGGTAGAAATTGAAGCGCACGTGAGGATGATCCGCGAGCAGGCTCATGGGGACCGAGGAATCGGGTATCCTCTTCGAGATCATGAGCGTCGTGAGCCGCAGCCCGAATGGATTGTCGTGCCACCCCGGATGCCAGATGGAGATGGTCTGCGCCTTCCACGTCTCGCGAGGCCCCACGGTGAGCGCCTGTGAAGGAATGGCGGACACGACCCCGCCTCCCGAGGTGCGCGCGTTCTGGATGACCGTCATGGGATGCAGGTCGACAACCCGTGTGGAAAGAGACCTGTACTCCTCGGGGCTCGGAGGCGCGTTCAGGTATTTCCCTTCACGCTTCGCGGGGTCGTTGAACGCCCAATGTTTCACCTCTCCCTGTCCGCCCTGCATGATGAGGCACTTCGCCTCGTCGTAGGACCTCGAATACGCATCGATCTTGCCGGCCTCGATGAAATGGAGGTGCGCATCCGGCATGCGCAGCTTCTTGTCGATCCTCCGGAAGCAGAGATCCATGTCTGCCCTTGCAAAGCTCAGCGGGTGGGTGATGGGCACCTCCCTGCCGTCGACATACCACTCGTCCATGGCCCAGAAGTGCCCTTCCCGCACGTCGATCTGCAGGTCGTTGACGATCTGCGCCACCAGGGGCAGCTGCTCGGTCGGCCCGATCGGCCCGCAGATTCCGGCGGGGGTATCGGCGGTGGACTGCCTCCAGGCCCACACGTATTCCAGTGCCTCGGCGGTGAAAAATGATTCCTGGGTATCGAAGAACCTGATCTCGAAGCCGGGCCGGCCCAGCGAGGCGAGGTCCTTCTCCGTGAGTCGCGCCGCCTCATCGAGAATCGCCGGATCCAGAGTCGTATAGTCCCAGTATCCCCGCGCGACCTTGCTGTCGTTCCTCATGTGAGCCTCCTTATGAGAATCAAGATTTCCTTCATTCGCCGAACCACAGTTCACCGAAGAACTCTTTGCGATGGAAATCCGGCTTCGGCCAATCCACTTTCGCCCACGTGAGCCAGTGTGGGTGCGACGTGGAGTCCCCGCATTTGTAAAAGTTCGCCCTCCAGAGAACGCCGGGCGCGGGCCTCGTCACGGGCGCGTACGGGGCGAGCGCTGCATAGGGAATCCTGTACTCCACGCACCAGGTGGTGGGCTTCGCGATTTCCGGGTCGACCAGCCGGGGCATCGAGTGCGCTACGGCGAGCGCACGTCCGAGCTCCGCAGCCATGGCGAAGCAGTGCATGTCCCGCGCGAGCTGATGCATGAAGAGAATCGTCCCGCCGCAATTCGTCTCCAGGTTGAAATAGCCGTCCTCGAGGTTGGTGCCCGGCGTGAAGAAGAACTCCGCGCAACTGTCCGTGCAGACCGGGCCCTGGTAGTCGGTCACCGCGCATCGCACGTACGTGTCTTCAACCCGGAAGATGACGTACAGGAAGGTTTCGTCGTAGAGCAGCTTCGCGTATGTGTCGGGCCGGTGCGCAGGCAGCTCCCCCATCCAGTGAGAAAGGGTGAGGGAAGGGACCCGGTCCCATGCCTGCTTTTCCCAGCGGGCATCCGGCTCGATTCGCTCACGGGCGCGCAGTACAGTGTACTTGGGCAACTGATCGCTCATCCTCGGCTCCTTCCTCGCCGCGCGTGCCACACGTCACGCGAAGGTGCTCCCTGCCTGGCGCGCCTTGTTCACATACCGTTCGAGCTGGGCCGTGCACGCCGTGAGGAGAGGGTGATCGGGGTAGATGTTGCGGCGTTCACGCGGATCAGCCCACAGGTCGTAGAACTCCCATTCCCGCCTTCGATCCGATGAGTCGGTCTTGAGTATGAGTTTTGCGGCCTCTGTGCGTGCACAGAATATCTCCCGATCGTCGCCCTGCAGCGACTGCCATCCCGCGGGAGTCGTCTCTGCGAATGCCTCTTTGCGGAAAGTTCCGGCTGTGCCTCGCAGAACGGGAACAAGCGACCCTCCCTCCATGAAGCCGGGGCGCTCCAGGCCCAACAGCTCGAAGATTGTCGGCATCAGGTCCACCTGGGAAACCTGTTCCTCGACGACCTTGCCCCTCGGCAGCCCGGGCGGATAACGGAGAATCAGGGGGACCCTGATGGATTCGTCGTACAGCGTGCCTTTCAGGTTGCAGGAACAATGACCGACGTACCCGCGCTCCATCAACTCCTCGCCATGGTCCGCGGTGATGACGATCAGGGTCTCATCCAGAATGCCGAGCTCCTCCAATCGCCCGACCCACGTGCCGACCAGGTCATCGAAGACGCGGACCTCCCCGTCGTACAACGCGCGGATCGCGGGCTCGTCCTCGGGGAGCAGATCGACGGTGCCCGCGGTCCGCCTGTGCGCGGCGTCGCTCTGGCTATCGGGAAGGGCCTCGTCCTCGCCTGCCTCCAGCTTGCTGGTCACGCCGGAGGGGTGGACGATGAGGCATGATCGGACCACCCTCAGCCGCTGCTCAGAGCGCTCGTCGCCTTTCCACGCGGGATCGAGAAACATGCGGAAGTATTCCTCAGGCGGGTTGTACGGAAGATGGGTCGGGTACGGCTCAGCCATGAAGAACCAGGGCTCGGACCGGTGCCGGCCGAAATAGCCTGTGATGTCCCTGCCGTCCGTGTCCCGGGTGAACCCCAGGGGCTTCCAGCGCATCACCATTTCTCCGTCCACGAGGAAGCCCTTCCGCGCGAGGATCTTCAGGGGAGTCTCCCTGTCGCGCCAGCGCGCGCTGGCCACCCATTGCTGAAACCGAGCCGGGCTGACGATCCCGTGGGTGCACGCCCACTGGCTCATGAGAAGGGAAACGATGGGGGGCAGCGTATGGGATGCGGTGGCAATCGCATTCCTGAAGACAACGCCCTCTCTGGCAAGGCTGTCGATGACGGGGGAGGTCGCCTTCTGGTAGCCTCCGCAGCCGAGATGGTCGGGACGGAGAGCATCCTCCAGGATGAGCAGGACGTTCATGACCGCCCCGATCAACTATGAAAGGAGACGAGGGGAATGTCGGCCATGGTACGAAGCCCGGGCGTGGCGGACATGACTTGACGGATCGCGTTCAAAGTGATCCCGCAGGTGGCCACGTCGCCGTTCACCCCTCCCGGGATCGAGGAATGAATCGTGGGATCTCCCAGGATTTCCACCGCATCCCGAGCGTCGGGTTCTCCGATTGCCGCGCGAAACACAAGGGCGATCCTTTCCTCGCCATCGCAATAGCCCCGACCGATCTGCTGCAGGCCCGCGGCGCATCCAGCCTCAACCGTCATCGCTTCCGTGACAATCCTCGTCTCCGCGATAATCGGCGAGATGATGTCCTCGACCTTCTGCAGCTTCCATCCCATGCGTGAAGCGATCATCTGCATCGATTCGGTCAACCCCACGTGCCGCAGTGTCCCGAGTCTTCTTTTTTCTTCGAAGGCCTCCCGCGTGAGCCCCGCACCTATCTTCTTCTGGAAGGGCAACCGCCGGGCCGAGGCATCCTGGATGCGCGTCACGCCGATATGCTGGACGCGCTGGCACACCGCGGTGAGCGCAATGGGCAGGCAGTCCATAAGGAACCCCGGGTTGACTCCCGTTGCCAGCACGGCCACGTGCGCCTTGCGGGCTGCGGCGTCGATCCGCGCCGCAAGGGATGGGGAGGTCTCCCACGGAAAGGAAAGCTCTTCGCAGGTGGTGACGACGGGAAGGCCGCGCGCCACGAGCTGCTCGATCTGGCCGCGGATGGTCGCGATGTCGGAAACCGTGGCCAGCACGGCAACGTCGGCGCCGTTCTTCGCGAGAGCCAGGTCGAGAGAGCCGGCAATGCTCACTCCGAGCTTCTGCGTCCCGCACAGCTCGCCGGCGTCCTTGCCGATCTTTTCCGGGTCCGAATCGACCGCGGCCGTGAGCATGAGCCCCGGCCTCTCGCATGCAAACCGGACCAATCGCTGCCCCAGCGGGCCGAGCCCGACCTGGACGATTTTCAGCTTCTCCACGCTATGCCTCTTTTCGTGCGAACCTCTGCGACTGCGCGACGATGTCGAGCCCGACGTCCTTGCTCCATTCGTCCAGCAGTCTCCGGGCGATGGGGCCCGGGTACGCCTGTCCGATTTTCCTCCCGTCGATGCTGCCGATGGGGAGAATGCAGTACGACGAGGTGGTCCAGAAAGCCTCTTCCGCTGTGTACGCATCGTACAGGTTGAGGTCCTCCTCGTGCACGTCGATGGAGAGCCTGCCCGCGAGCTGGATCACGTAGCAGCGGCTGATTCCGTTGAGAATGTTCCTGGTCGTGGGGGTGTACAGAGCCCCGTGATGGGCCAGGAAAATGTTCGCCCCTGTGCCCTCCGTGAGGAATCCTTCCAGGTCGAGCATGAGGGCGAAGGCATGGGGATCGATGCGGTATGCGTCGCGCTTGGAAAGGAAATGGGACAGCCGCGATCGATTCTTGCACCGCTGCTCGAAACTCTGCGGAGGGACGTTCCTGTAAAGGGAGGTGATGACCGACTTGCCCTCGGTGTAGCACTGCGCGTATTCCTCGTGCGGGAGCGGGCTCGAATAGGCGATGACGGTGGGAGTCGAGTCCTTCTGGCCCGCGAGGGGCATCGGGAACGCGATGCCCGGGGTGACCTCCACGCACACCCAGAAGTCGTCGTCCTTGTGCGTCAGGTGCTCGTTGGCTTCCACGGTTTTTTGCACCGCTTCCTCGACCCGTCTGAAATCCAGGGAGGAGAGAAACCCGGCGTAGGCGAGGGATCTGCGGAGCCTCTCGAAGTGTCGATCCAGATGAAAGGGCTCGTGATGGAAGGTCCGAATCGATTCGTAGAATGTCGCGCCGTACATCCGCCCCACGTCAAAGATGGAGATCGTGGCCGCGCTCTCCGCAACCATGCTTCCGTTCACGTAGACGAGTCTTTCCATGCCTGTTCCTCCTTCAGGAAGCGCTCCAAGTCGCTGGCCCAGAGCGAGGGAAATTGCGAGAAGAAGCCAAGGAGCCTCTCGGCCGTTTTGAACCCATCCGCCAGGTACATGCAGAGCGGATGCATGAGGACCGTCGCCACGCCGCCCGCCGCATGGAGCTGCCTCACCTGCCGCTCGACAATCGTGGCCCACTCCTTGATGTCGTAAGATTCCCGGGTCGGGTCCGTGGTGAAGGGCCAGTTTTTCTTCTGCGCCTCGACGTACTCGCGCGTTCGATGCGCATGGTAGACGTGGTCGTGGTCCATGATCACGTTCATGGGGTGGGAGACAAGCCCTTGCGGAGTCCGTTCCGGCATGGTCTTCCCCCAGTCCAAGTCATCCGAGATGAAGCGGATGCCGCACTCCGCGAGGATGCCATAGGTATGGGCATCGCTGACGAGGCCATGGCTCCTCCAGGACGTGATGCGTCGTCCCGTTTTCTCCTGCACGATGGCGATCATCCGCTGCACGTCTCTTTTCTGGCGTGCACGAGACCCGTGAGAGAGGGAGTGTGAAAGCGTCGCGCGTCCCAAGAGGAAGGAACGCAGGCGTGCGCTCAGAGGCCGGGGAAGGCCGCGGTAGGTGTGACCGCCTATCTCGACGAGCGGCGACTCGGCGATGGGCCGAAAGGCGTCCCATTCCTCGGCCAGGGTCCTGCCCGTCACGTAGAAGGTGACCTTGAGGTTGTGTTTCTCGACGAGCCGAAGGTACCGCGCCGCAATGCGGGGTTCCGAATCGCCAGGGTCAGGGATGAATCGCTGATCGTTTATCCGCAGTGACGAATGATGGATGTCCCCTGTCAGGCAGATCACGTGTCGGTTTGCCTTCTACGAGTTGCACAGCGCGGCCCTGGCCCGGAGGAGCAGGTCGTCCAGCGCCTTCTCCTTCTCAGCCGGCCAGGCAGGCGGCGTCCATCTCCCGAGGGCTTCCCGCCACATGTCTGCACACGTGTCGAGGATTGCCTTTTCCGTGCCATCCCAGCTGCCGGCCAGGGGGCTGTCCGACCGGAACAGGCGCGAGGTCCAGAGGTCGCGGCAATGCCGGGCGGTGTGATCCGTGGAGAGGAAGTTGCCGCGGCTTCTGCTGATCGCGAGGATCTCCTCCCAGTCCATGTTTTCCTCATCTACCGGGATCTCTTCGCGATACGCCCACTCTGCTTTGCGGATCTCCATGTCGAGGATGAGCTGCTCGGGAGATCCCGTCCCGCCGTTGCCGAGGGTTCCCATGCCGGCGTAGGGAATGGCGGCGTTTTCGTCCCAGCGGCGCCTGAGGCTCGTGCCATAGTAGTTCTCGAATACAGCCTGCAGACCGGGTCTCTGGGCGGTCGGGCTGAAGAAGACCTCGACCATGCAGTGGCCGCCCCAGCGCTCGGTGAAAAGCTTGCGGACGGCGCAATCGTACTGCACGTAGGAGGGACCGAAGGTGGTCGAGTTGCCGTTTCGCATGTCGGCGATGAGGGTGATCATGCGCGCGCTGAGATCGGACCGCGGGTCCGCGCACCAGCAGACGGCCATGCCGCCGAGCAATTCTGCGGCGCCCATGACGATGGATCCCGCCAGGGTGACGGGAGTGCTGACCCCGAGTGTTGGCATGCTGGCCACGTGATAGCGGTGGATGCCCCGCCGCTTGCGCTCCAGGATGTCCTCTGCAGACCTGCGCTCCAGGATGAGCGGCATGGTCATGCACTCCGATCCGGCCAGGAAGGCGCATTTGCCCCCGTCTCCGTAGACGATCTCGCTAGCCTCTTGGAGATACCTGATGGCCTGGGGATCAATGCATTCGATCCCGTCGAGCTTGTCCGTCAGCTTCAAGCCGTTGACCAGCGAATCGATGCGCTCGATCTGCGGTGGAAGGTCCTGTCGATACCATGTGCTTGTGTATCCAATCTCGGGCAAGGCCTGTGCGAGCTTCATCATCTTCGTGAAGACCTCGCCATCGACGGGCTTCCGTGTGCCCGAGGAATGGTCGAAATACGCCGAGGGTCCGCAGTCGAAGGCTTGCATCAGGAACTCGGACTGGTAGCGATTGCGAAAGGCATCAGCCTGCCCCGTCCAATGTATGTGATGCGCCCAATCAGGGCCGCACGTAAGCACGAGCTGGCAAAGCCGCTCATGCTCTCCCTGCGACTTTTTCTGGAAAGCGGTCATCTCTTTGATGATCCGCCGTGGGATGCGGATGCGATGATCGCTGCTTGCCTGGCATCCTTGTCGAAGGCACATGTTGCTTAATTCTTCGTTTTCAATGGCGATCCCCACGTCATCGAGGAGCGCATAGACTTTTCCCTCAAGTACATCAATATCTACCGGTTTCAGCATAATATCATCATAGCTTTGAGAGCAACTATGTCAAGCTCTTTCTGCTGAGAATTGCGACTATGAGTATTAAAAATGATATTAAATGCCCTTGAAAACATGTCACGGTCGATATAAAATATCGAGAAGTTATTCCATGAGGAGCATATGAAGAAGCGCGATAACGAGACATCCATAATTCGTCATCTCTTCTCTCACCCAGGGCTTACCCGGACTGAAATTGCCGATCAGCTTCGGTTTCGGAAGAACACCGTGGGAATCGCGTGTGAAGCACTCATAGCGAAGAAGATAGTAAAGGAGGATCCACCCCACACCCGCAGGAACACGCGGTTGTTCCTCGACGAGAACACGTTCATCTCCATAGGGGTGGAGCATCGGGTGGATTCGATGCGCATCGTTCTCATGAACACGACTCGGAAGGTTGTGTTCAGTTGCATAGAGCCCCTCGAGGACACGTCGCAGAAAAAAAGGGTCCAGCGGATCAGGGATTGCCTTCACAAGGCGGTCCAATCCGGGTCCATTCCCACGGAGAACATCGTGGGTGTCGGTTTCAGCGATTTCATTCCCCATGACATCGGAACAGGGCTCAAGACGAAGTCGGTCTGGATGCCGGAGTGGGGCGACCTGAACATCAGGGCCCTTCTGGAGGAGGACCTGCGATTTCCCGTCACGATCATGCGCTGTACCGATGCCTTCTCGCACGCGGAGAGCGTCTTCGGCGCCTGCCAGGCAGAGAAGGCGTTTTGCGTCGTGCAGCTTGACCAGGGGATCGGCCTGTCTGTGTTCAAGAATGGCACGTACCTGACGGGAACCACCGACATCTTTGGGGAATTGGGCCACACGGTGTACCGGGAGGATGGAGAGATCTGCAAATGTGGCAACCGCGGTTGTCTCGAGACCTTTGCCGGAGTCGGGGCGATCATCCAGAAGGTGGAAGAGAACATCGGCCGAGGCCTGTATTTCAGCTCTCGCGACGGCAGTGGCTCGGTCACAATCGATGACATCGTGCGCAATGCCCACGAAGGGAACAAGCTCGCGCGGCTCGTGCTCACCGATGCGGCAAAGGCCGTTGGGGACACGATCGCCAACATGATCAACATGCTGGGCATTATGCGCATCCAGCTCTATGGCGAGCTCGCCAAGGCGGGAGACATCCTGCTACTACAGGTCACGAACTCGATACGGAAGCACTGCATTTATCCTTTGAACCAGGATACACAGGTCAGGATCACTGAGCTCGATCAGTATGCTAGCGCCATTGGAGCAGCATACATCGTTTTGGAGAACTACTTTGAGTCTATGTAAATAACGAAAAGATATTATAATTTCGAAAATATCCGAAAAATGGCTGTAATTCTCAATTTATCATAAATATTTGATATTGACTTTGGGAAAGTCAATGCTATAATCCGAGCCCGGACGGCCCAATGCATACGAAGGACACCTACCGGGAGTTCGCGCAAAAGATCCGCGCCCACGCCGTCATGATGACCAATCTCCGGCATTCAGGCCACGTGGGAAGCTCGCTCTCCATGGCGGACATTCTTGCCGTGCTCTACGAGACCATCCTGCGCGTTGATCCGAAAAACCCGCGACGCGCGGATCGCGACCGCTTCATCCTCAGCAAGGGTCACGCGGCGGCCGGCGTCTATGCTGCGTTGGCCGAAAAGGGATTTATCCCCCGGGAATGGCTGCGCACGTACTACTGCGACAACGGCAAGCTCTGCGGGCACATCAGCCATCACGTGCCCGGCGCGGAGTTCTCCACCGGCTCCCTGGGCCATGGCCTCCCCGTTGCCGTCGGCATGGCAATCGCCGCCCGGATGGCGGGGCAGCAGCACAGGATCATCGTCCTCATGAGCGACGGGGACTGCAACGAGGGCTCCACCTGGGAGTCGATCATGTTCGCCGCGCAGCAGCGCCTCGACAACCTGACGGTGATCGTGGATTACAACCGGGTCCAGGCGCTGGGAAAGTCGAAGGACATCATCGACCTGGAGCCGCTGGGAAGGAAGATCCAGGATTTTGGATGGGCGGTGAAGGAGATCGACGGGCACGATCACCGGCAGATCGAAAGTGCCCTGTCCATCCTGCCTTTCCAACGGGGCAGGCCTTCGTTCCTCATCGCGCGAACGGTGAAGGGCAAGGGCCTGAAGTCTATGGAAGACACAGTAGATTGCCACTACAAGTGCGTCCCGGACGACGGGCTCTCGGCAGCGTACAAGGAACTAGGAGTCGCATACGAGATCGATGTTTAACAACGTCCTTCTCTCCATCGCGAAGAAGGACGCACGAATCTGCATGGTCCTCGCCGATATCGGCTACGGGGAGATCGAGGATTTCGCCCACGCATTCCCCGACCGTTATTTCAACGTGGGGGTGGCGGAACAGAACATGACGGGAGTCGCCTGCGGGCTGGCCATGGAGGGCAACGTCGCCATCACCTACTCCATCGCGAACTTTCCCACCCTGCGGTGCCTGGAGCAGATCAGGAACGACGTCTGCTACCACAAGGCGAACGTGAAGATCGTGATCATCGGAGGCGGGCTCGCCTACGGGGCCCTCGGCGTGTCGCACCATTCCACGGAGGACATCGCGATCATGCGGTCCCTGCCTGATATGGTGGTGATGGCGCCGGCGGACCTCGCGGAGGCCGAGGCGGCCACGCACGCCATGATCGCGCACGACGGGCCGGTCTACTATCGCTGTGGCTACAAGAAGGAACCCGCGCTGCACGAGGGCACAATCGATTTCAGGCTCGGGAAGGCCCTCACTGCCCTGGAAGGCGGCGACGTCACGCTCATAGGAACCGGGACCATCACCTACCGCGCCCTCCAGGCAGCCAGGCTCCTGGTGCGGCAGGGGATCAGGGCGCGTGTCGTCAGCATGCACACGATCAAGCCCATCGATCGCGACGCCATCGTCCGGGCGGCGGAAGAGACGCGCGCGATCGTGACAGTGGAGGAGCACAACCTCGCCGGAGGGCTCGGGGGCGCCGTGGCCGAGGTGCTCGCGGAGGAGGGGTGCCGGGCGGGGTTTGCGCGCATCGCGCTGCCCGACACGTACGTGCACTGCGTCGGTTCGCACGAGTGGCTGCTGGATCACTACGGCTTCGCGCCAGAATCGATCGCGCAATCCGTCATCCAGATGCTGGAAAAAAGGAAATGACGTCGTCGGAAAGGGTACGCACAACTCTGGAGGGTCGAATCCCCGACCGCGTTCCCCTTTTCGAGCTGTTCATCGATCCGAAGGTGATCGATTCCATCTGCCCCGGCATGAGCTACGAGGACTTCGCGGACTTTGCCGACCTGGACGTCGTCACCTGCCTCACAATGGTCGAGAGCCCGAGCACGATGAACTGGGTCGATCGCGCGCGCGGGATATGGCGTGACCACTGGGGAGGACTCCAGGGCTGCACGGGTGAGGTCCTCTCGGTGCCCCTCGATCCGCCCCGCATCTCGTCCGTGGAGGATCTGGCCGGCTACGTGCCGCCGGATCCGCTGGCCAACGAAGCGGTGCAGAAGGCCCGCGAGCTGGTGGCCCGGTTCAAGCACAGGAAGGCGATCTGCGTGGTGGGAGAGGACGTGTTCGCCGTCTCCCAGTATCTGCGCGCCGGGCTGGCCAATCTCATGGAAGACTACATCTTGCAGCCCGAGCTGGCGCGGCGCCTGGCGCGCATCGGCGTGGAATACCACGTTGAGCTCTACCGACGGCTCATCGCCGAGGGCGTGGAGATCATCGCCCTGGGCGACGACTATGCCGGCAAGACCGGCCCCTATATGTCACCGCACCACTTCGCCGAGTTCATTCTTCCGGGGCTCACTACCGTGGTGCGGGAGATCAAGGCCCGGGGGGCGTACTGCATCAAGCACACGGACGGGAACATCTGGCCTCTCTTCGACCAGCTCCTCTCCACAGGGCTGGACATGCTGGGCCCGCTGGAGCCGGCGTATATGTCCCTGGACGAGGTCCGACGCCGTTCGGGGATGAGGGTCGGGGTGGTGGGCAACGTCGACGTGGATCTCCTTTCTCGTGGCACCGAGGCCGAGGTGATCGAGGCCACCCGAGAGTTGCTCAGGCGTGTTTCGACCCTCGGAGGGCATTTCCTGGGCTCGGGCAACTCGATCTGCTCCTCGGTGAACCCGCGTAACTATCAGGCGATGATCGAGGCGGCTCGGAGGTACGGGAGGTACCCCATCGCGGCATAGGAAGGGATGTTTCTTTCCAGGCGGATGCCGGCATGATTCATGCCGCATCATATACATCCTATCTCAAAGGAGGCTGGTATGAAGACAGCGCTCAAATGGGGCTTGGGTCTTTTCCTGATCGCAGGCCTGGCATTTGCGGTCTTCGCTCAGGGCAAAACGAACCTTGTCTACCTCTCCAAGTGGAACGTGGGGGAGGTCACCCAGGGGATCATCAACGATGCCATCGATGACTGGGCGAGCGATCATCCGAACGTGGAGGTGGAGCGGCTCTGGTCCGGGCGGAACGTTAACGCCAAGCTCATGGCAATGGTCCAGGCCGGCACGCCGCCCGATTTCTATGACGAGGATCCGATGCTCATCGAGAACTCCCTCGGCAAGTCCGGCCTGGCCCTGGACCTGACCCCGTACCTTAAGAAGGTGAAGTCCTACGATATCGACAAACCCGTCTTCGACACCTTCTCCAAGGGCTTCTTCGATCCCTGGACGTTCCGCGGCCAGATCAATACCCTGCCGATCCAGCAATACCTGACGGTGTTCTGGTACGACAAGACCCTGTTCAAGAAGCTCGGCATTACCAAGACTCCCGATACCTGGCCACAGTTCCTCGCCCTGTGCGAGCGGATCAAGCAGGCGGGAATCGCGCCCATCGTGATGGACGGCGGGGTCAACTTCTACAACATGTACTACTTCTCCCACCTCGCAGACCGCATTGAAGGGAAGAACGCGCTTCTGGATGCCATCAACGACAAGACCGGAAAGAGCTGGGACAAGCCCGGGTTCCTCCAGGCCCAGAGGTACGTGAAGGAGCTGAGGGACAAGGGCTACATCATCAAGGGGTTTGAAGGCTACCAGTTCCCGGCTGGCCAGATCGACTGGGTGCAGAGAAAAGGCGCCCTGCTCTTGATCCACACGTACATGCCCATCGAGGTGAAGGAATCCAGGCCGGATGATTTCGTCTACGGCTCCTTCCCCTTCCCCTCGGTCCCGGGAGGGAAGGGGAGCCAGTACGACCTCACCTCCATCGTGGGGGGCGTGGCAATTCTCAAGGCCACCAAGGACCCCGACCTGGCCTTCGACCTTCTGAAACGCATGGTCTCTCTGAAGGTCCAGACACGGTTTGCGCAGGAAGCTCTCAACGTTCCCACCATCGTCGGGGTGGAGCTCCCGGACATCTTCAAGGACCTGGAGGATATCATGAAGAAGCAGACCGGGACCTTCAGGGATTACTCCGGCGGTCCTGGTCAGTTCGAGCCCGAGCTCGCCCAGACCATCATGTACCCCCTGAACCAGAACGTGCTGTTTGGGAAACTCTCTCCGGAGGACTTCATCAAGCAGGTGAAGCAGAAGTCCATTGAATACTGGTCAAAGAAGAAATAGCGCCCTCGGATCTCTTCGCGCCTGGCCCCGGCATCGGGGCCAGGTTGGTTCATGCCTGGCGCGGCTGAAGAGGTTTCCATGCTGAAGCGAAAACGCGTCCTCGTGCTGTTGATCCCGGCCCTCGTGCTCTATCTGGGGCTGTTCATCTACCCAGCGGTCCAGGCGCTCTGGGTCTCGCTCCACGACTGGTCGGGCTTCACTTCGGAGATGAAGTATGTGGGGCTGGCCAACTTCGCGGAACTGGCCAGGGATTCCACCTACTGGGAGAGCTTCCTCATTACCTTGAAGGTCATCTTCATAGGCGGTGGCGGGATCTTCCTCCTGGCCTTCATATTCACCTTCTTCCTGACCAGCGGAATTCGATTGCGGAAGGTCTTCCGCGCGATCATCTTCTACCCCAACGTCGTGGCGCCGATTGCCTTGGCGACCTTCTGGGGTTTCCTCTATAATCCCCGCTTCGGCCTGATCAACGGGCTCCTGCGATCCCTGGGGCTGGAGTCCTGGACCCGCACGTGGACGGGGCCGGACCTTGTCTTCGGCGCGGTCCTTGTGGCGCTTGTATGGACCTACGTGGGGTTCTACATGGTGATCCTCATCTCCGGGGTGGAGAAGATCCCGCCGGACTACTTTGACGCGGCGCGGATCGCCGGCGCCGGCAAGGTCCAGATCTTCTTTCAGATCACCATCCCGCTGATCTGGGACGTTCTGGTCATCGCCGTAGTGCTCTGGATCATTATCGCCATCAAGATGTTCGACTTCCTTTTCGCTTTCTCCGGCGGCATGACGGTGCCCCAATCGCTGTGGACCAATGCCGTATACATGTTCCTGCTGACATTCGGCCAGAGGGTGGCCATCTACCGAATGGGCTACGGAACCGCCGTAGCGGTCACCATGCTGATCCTGGTGGTGGTGTTCGCAGGCATCGCGCGCCTTGCAATGCGACGCGAGAAAATCGAATACTAAAGGAGGCGTCCATGGGAAACCCGGCCCTGGTTGCTCGGTACCGGACGCGCAACGCAATCATCTACCTCGTCCTGTGCATCTGGATTGCCTTCTCGCTCTTCTCCTTCCTCTGGATCCTGTTCACATCATTCAAGTCCAACGCGGAGCTGTACGCGGGCGTATGGAGCCTTCCGAAGAAGCTGCACATCGAAAATTACCTCAAGGCCTGGAACGTGACCAACCTAAAGCGTTTCTTCCTCAACAGCCTTGTTGTGACCTTTGCCTCCATCTTCCTTCTCACGTTCATTTGCACTCCCGCCGCGTACGTGCTGAGTCGTTTCAAGTTCCGGGGAGTCGGTTTTCTGAACAACCTGTTTATCGCTGGCATGGGCATCCCGGCCCAGCTCCTGTTGATCCCGTTGTACAAGTTGATTTTGGGGATCCGCTTGAACGACAACCTCGCGGGGCTGGGCTTGGTGTATATCGCCTTGAGCATTCCCTTTACCACCTATCTGCTTTCCGGGTTCCTCCGGTCGCTTCCATCAGAGCTGGAGGACAGCGCCATGGTGGACGGCTGCGGGGAGATTGCCACCTTCTGGAGGATCATGTTCCCGCTGGCCCAGCCCGGCATTGTGACGGCGGCGATCTTCAACTTTCTGTTCCTCTGGAATGAGTACATGATCGCCCTTGTATTCATCATGAAGGAGCAGAAGCGGACCATCTCTCTGGGGCTGTACTCAATACAGTCCGCCATGCTTTGGACGGCCGATTGGGCGGGGCTGTTCGCCGCAGTGGTCATTGTGATGCTGCCCACCGTGCTGCTCTACGTGCTGCTTTCGGAGAAAGTGATGCAGGGGATCACCCTCGGCGCGGTGAAGGGCTGAGGAAAGGAGAAAGCAGTGAAAGAGATGTATGACAGGAAACAACTCGAGCAGGATGCGCGCAAATACATCATCCCCCATTTCGCCAACTACGACTTGATTCAAAGGGAACCCAAGATATTCGTAAGGGGCGAGGGTTGCTACCTCTTCGATATCGAGGGCAAGCGCTACCTCGACACCTTCGCTTCTCTCCTGACGACCATCTGCGGCCATCACCAGCCCGACGTGGATGCGGCCATCAGGGAGCAGCTCGATTCGCTGGAGTTCTTTCCGAATTACGTGGACACGTACACGGTGCCCCTCATCCACCTGGCGAAAAAGATCGCCCAGGTCATGCCGGGCGACCTCGAGATCTCCTTCTTTGTCAACAGCGGATCGGAGGCAAACGAGACGGCTCTCAAGATGGCCCGCCAGTATCACCTGGAGAGAGGAGAGGGAGGCCGCTGGAAGGTGATCTTCCGCCGAAACTCGTACCACGGCACCACCCTCGGCGGGAGCTCGGCGACGGGGCTGCAGTGGTTTCGCGAGTACTTCGAGCCTCTTCTCCCCGGGTTCATATCCGCTCCCACCTCCCGATGCAGCGAGTGCGAGTTTAGGCTCTCGGCCGAAAACTGTGGAATGCTCTGTCTACGCATGATGGAAGAGCAGATAAAATGGGAGGGGCCCCATAGCGTTTCCGCGATCATCATGGATCCTCTCCCGGGCTCGAATACGGGCTTTCCCGTGCCGCCTGACGGCTACATCCAAGCCGTGCGGGAGATGTGCGACAGGTACGGGATCCTCCTGATCTTCGACGAGGTGCAGACGGGCTTCGGGAAGACGGGAAAGATGTTCGCCTGCGAGCACTGGGGAGTGACGCCGGACATCATCACGATCGGCAAAGGCTTCACTGGCGGGTATATCCCGCTGGGCGCGGCGGTGACGACGGAAAAGGTGTACAGCGTGTTTCGAAGACCGGGACACGAGCTTCGAAGCGGCTCGACCTACGGCGGGCACACGATAGCCTGCGCGGCAACGCTGGCGAACATCGAGGTGATCGAGAAACGAAATCTCGTCGAAAACGCCCGCGTGATGGGGGAGTATTTGGCGTTGAAGCTTAACGGCCTGCGCTCTCACAGGGTCGTCGGCCAGGTAAGCGGTATGGGTCTTCTGCGAGCGCTCTTCCTCAAGGCCGAACCGAAGCTCCAGCTTGGCGACTTCATACGCGATTTCTGCTACAGGAACGGGATGATCATGCGGAACAACAAAGACATCCTTGTCATTGCTCCCGCTCTCATCATCACCCGGGAGCAGATCGATGACGCCATGCGGATCCTCGAGGCGGCCATCGCGGAAGCAGAGCAGAAGCTCGGGGTGTGAATACGATGGCCGGCTCCGCCTGTGTCCCCCTGGATGGCAAAACCGCTCTTGTGACAGGAGCAGGCCGTGGATTGGGTCGAGCCTTCGCCTGCGGGCTTGCTCGGGCAGGCGCCGACGTGGCTGTCGTGGATATCGATGCTGGCACCGCAGGAGAAACGGCAGAGGAATTACGGAAGCTGGGAAGGCGAAGCATCTCCATCCGGGCGGACCTCAGCGTTGCTGCTGAGGCATCACGCATGGTGGAGGAGGTCGGCGCGGCGTGGGGAAAGCTCGACATCGCCGTGAATAATGCCGGCATCGCCATTCCCATCAAGGCAGCCGAATCGGTGAGCCATGAGGAGTGGGACAGGGTTCTGAACCTGAACCTGCGTGGCACGTTCTTCTGCGCGCAGGCTGAGGCAGCGGTCATGATCCCCCGGCGCCGCGGCCGGATTGTCAACATAGCGTCCATCTGCGGATCGATCGTCTGGCCTGAGCCGCAGGCTGTCTACAGCGCGAGCAAGGCCGGGGTGATCCATCTGACACGCTGCCTTGCCGCCGAATGGGCGCAGCACGGCATCCAGGTCAACTGCATCAGCCCCGGAGTCACGAGGACTCCGGAGCTTTTTCCCGAGGTCATTCCCGTTTTTCTCAAGACCGCGCCCGTGGGCAGGGTCGCCGAGGTGCACGACATGGTGCGCGCGCTCCTGTTCCTGGCGAGCGACGCCTCCGATTTCCTCCTCGGGCACGACCTGGTCGTCGACGGCGGCTACACCATCATGTGAGGAGCGCATGAGCGAGCTCGCATTTTTCGATTCGAACGCTGTGATCGGCCAGCCTCTTTTCGATCCCGAATCGGGTCAATGCACCGGCTACCGGGACCGCAACGCGCTCTTGTCCTCCATGGACTATTACGGGGTGGATTGTGCCCTGGTCTCGCACTGGCGCGCGCTCAAGGGCGACCCGATGGGGGCAAACAACGCCCTCGTGCGCCAAATCGCGGGAAGCCAACGGCTTTTCCCCTGCTTCACCCTTCTTCCAGAGAATCTCGAAGGCAAGGCGGGCCGCAAGCAGCTCTCCGACCTCATCCGTGAGGGGAACGTGCGCGCTGCCAGGATTCCGTTCGGAGAATCGCTTCTGTGCGCAGCGTCGTGGGTCCTCGCGGAACTCTTCCGGTTCCTGGAAGAACGGGCCATGCTGGCCATCCTCATGTTCCCCCATCTCGGTGTCGCCGTACCGGAGCGGGACGACCCCTTCATGGGCGTCCTGGATGGCCTGCTTTCCGCGTTTCCTCGGCTCCCGGTCGTCACCTTGGCCCGCTTACGGGGGTTTTTTCCGCTTATGGAGAGGCACGAGAATCTCCTCACATCTCTCGAATGGGATCCCTATCCAGACTTTGTGGAGGAGGTGGTCCGGCGTTTTGGCTCCCGGCGGCTCCTGTTCGGCACCCCCTTCTGTGAGAACGCACGCGAGGTCTCCGGCATGCCCATGATGATGGTCGCCCACGCGGAGGTATCGGCTGAAGACAAGGCGCGTGTCGCCGGGAGGAATCTGGCGCAAGCTCTGGGCCTGCCAGCACCGGAACCTTCCGCCGCGGGAAGGAGCAGGTTCAGTGGGCTGCTGCGCGGAGAGGCGCCGGGGTTGCCAGTGCTGGACGTTCATACCCACGTTGGCCCCTGGGGTGCCGAGCGCAAGCCGGCGTACAGCGCCGTGGATCTGGTGCGCGTCATGAGCCGTCTCGGGCCGGCCCGGGCGTGCATTACCTCCACAGAGGCAGTGACGGGAGGAGACCACATCAGGGGCAATGAAGATGTTGAAAATGCCGTGCGTGAAAGCCCTGCCTCCCTTTCGGGGATACTCGTGTACAACCCGGATTTCTCCGATGGCAAAAGCTACGTCCGGGAAGCGGTCACCTCACGGGGTTTTCGGGGAATCAAGCTTCATCCCCGCCTGCATCGTTGCGCCGTGACCGATCCTCGTTACGCAACGGCATGGGAAGCGGCCGAGGCCTTCGGTATACCGGTTCTCTGCCACACGGGAGAGGGCCAGGCCTTCAGCGAGCCGGATCAATTCGCGGAAATCGCGCAGCGCTATCCCCGGGGTCGGTTCATTCTCGCGCATACAGGGGAAACATTCGCCGGCATGCAGCAATGCATCGCTCTTCTCAACCGGTTCGAGAACCTCTATGTCGATGTGAGCGGGTGGCTCTTCATGAAGAGGGGAATGCTTGAGTACCTGGTGCGGAGGGTGGACACGGGAAAGATCCTTTACGGGTCCGACTACTCATGGATCGACGTACGCTACGCCCTTGCAATCGTGCTTTTCGCGGACATCGACGAACGGACGCGGACGAGGATCCTTCGCGACAATGCCGCGGCGCTCTTCCCTGGCTGAGAAGGAGATGTGAATGGGACGGCTATCGGGCAAGGTATGCATCATCACCGGCGGTGGGCAGGGGATAGGCCGCGCCGCGGCGCTCCAATTCGCCGCAGAGGGGGCCTCGGTGGTCATCGTGGACATCAATGAGAAGACCGGAGAGGCCACAGCGGCGGAAGCGCGCGGGGCAGGGGGAGCATGCGAGTTTCTGAATGGAGATGTCTCGCAGTCAGCGGACGTTCAATCCGTCATTGAGGCGGTCCGAAAGCGCCATGGGAAGCTTCACGTCATCTACAACAACGCGTCCGTCTACCTCCCTGGAAAAGACGCCAGGATCACGGACATTGCCGAGGGAGTGTGGAACAGGGTCCTGGCAGTCAATCTCACGAGCATTTACCTTCTCTGCCACTTCGGGATCCCTCTCATGATCCAAAGCGGGGGGGGATCCATCATCAATACGGCATCCAGCGCCGGCGTGATCGGCATCCCCAATTGCGACGCCTACACGGCATCGAAGGGCGCAACGGTGTCACTCACCCGATCACTCGCAGTCGAATACGCTCCCCAGGGGATCAGGGTCAACTGCATCGCTCCAGCAGGGATCCGCACGCCCATGCTGTCCCAGAGCAACCTTGGCGACACAACCTTCGACGAAGAGCGCTTCCTCGCCCTCAGGACCCCATCGCGCCGTTACGGCGCACCCGAGGAGATAGCCCGGGTGGCCGCGTTTCTGGCATCGGATGAGTCATCATACGTCAACGGCGCGGTGCTCGTTGCGGACGGGGGGATCACGATCAACGGGGACCTCGCCCATATTCCCCAGGACCACCGGGCAAAGGACTGAGGGAAGCGTCGTGGCGTACAAGGGTGTGCTGGACGATGTCAGAAAGTGTGCCGCGCTCGAGGTCCCCAGCAGGGTCCCCTTCTTCCCGCTGGGCGTGATGTACGACTTCCATGTCCTGGGCTTCACGCATCGCCGTTGGCGGACGGACCCGGAAGTGATGCTGAAAGTGGGCACGGGTGCTGTCCGGATGTTCGACTACGACATCTACATGCTCCACCCCGACGATCTCATCGAGTACGAAGAGATGGGGATCGGCGTCACCGACGAGGAGAACCTGCCTCCTGCTGTGCGTGCGTACCTTCCACCGACGGAAGAGACCCTTGCTGCCCTCCGCCAGCCGGGCGACCTGGGAAAGACAGGCAGGCTGGCCCGTCACCTGTCGGGGCTGCGCGCGCTGAAGAGGGACCTGGGTGACACTGTGTGCCTGACGGGCAGGATCGCCGCGCCATTTACCACCATCACTCTGATCCTGGGGATCCAGGAGACCCTTCTGCTCATGCTGGAGCAGCCCGCCCTTCTGCGCAGGTACATGGATTTCTTCCTGGACTACAACGCGGCCGTTGCCCAGCTCCAGCTCGATGCGGGCGCGGACGCTCTCTGGCTGGGAGACTGCGTGGCCACGTCTCATTTCATATCCGTTGAGCACTACCGGGAGTTCGCCGCGCGCCACGCGGAGGAGAGCTCGAGCCGGATCCGCGCCAAAGGGGGGTTGGTCTTCTATCATGGAGCGGAAATCTCGATCCCTCATCTCGATGTCATGGCGGACCTCGTCTTCGACGCAATCAACATAGGCTACGGCGTGGATATCGGCGACGTGAAGAAAGCCATCGGCTCCAGAATGTGCGTCATGGGCAACCTCGACACGATACGCGTGCTCCGTCCCCTGGCTCCCGACGAGGTGGAACGGGACGTGGCACGGATCGTTGAGGCCGCTGGGCCAGGGGGCGGTTATATTTTCTGCACGGGTGAGGGGATCACCCATGATACGCCGATCGAAAATGCGAAAGCGATGGTCCGTGCCGTACGACGGTGCGGCCGGTACCAGGGGGGATGATACGGTGGGCATTCCAGAGAAAGAGAAGAGATGTCTCTTGCAGAAGATGCTCCTCATCAGGAGATTCGAAGAAAAGGTGAAGGAGCTCTACGACGGCAAGCATATTGTCGGGGCGATTCACTTGTACATCGGGCAGGAGGCTGTGGCCGTCGGCGTATGCGCGGCCCTGCGGAAGGACGATTACGTGTTCAGCACGCACCGAGGGCACGGCCACGCCATCGCCAAGGGGGCCGAGCTGAAGGGCATCATGGCCGAGCTGATGGGGAAGGACACGGGCCTTTCGCGGGGGCACGGCGGCTCGATGCATCTGTTCGACGTGGAGAACGGCCTCATGGGCGGCAACGGCATCGTGGGCGGCGGCATTCCGCTGGCCCTGGGCGGCGCTTTCAGCGCCCAGTACAAGGGCACTGACCGTGTGTCGGCCACGTTTTTCAGTGACGGCGCCGCCAACCAGGGAGTGTTCAGCGAGGCGCTCAACCTGGCCGCTCTCTTCAGTCTGCCCGTTCTCTTCGTCTGCGAAAACAACGGCTACGCCGCGACGACTCCCGTGGCGGCCAGCACGGCAAAAGTCGACATCGCGGGCCGGGCAAATGCCTACGGTGTGTGCGGCACCGCGGTGGACGGGAACGACGTGCTTGTCGTTCACGAGGCCGCGCTCTCCGCGATTGCCCGGATCCGTGCAGGAAAAGGCCCCCAGCTAATCGAATGCACGACCTACCGTATCGAGCCGCACTGCGGGATCCTCCCCGACGACAGGCAACCGGGTGAACGGGAAATCTGGCAGGAGAAAGACCCGATCCGTCTCCTGCGGGAAGCCCTGGCTGCCGGTCAGGGCTTCTCGGCCGATGACTTTGAAGCGATGGAGACAGAGATCAAGGGGCAGATCGAGGAGGCAGTCCGGTTTGCAAGCGATAGCCCGTGGCCGGATCCACAGGCGCCACACAACCGCGGCTGGGAAGTCTGAGGGAGAGTGCGCATGAGGACCATACAGTACAAGACGGCCATCAACGAGGCGATGCGCGAAGAGATGGAGAAGGATGAGCGGGTTTTTGTGATCGGGGAAGACGTGGATATCCTGGGCGGAGTCTTCAAGACCACGCGCGGCCTCGTGGAGAAGTTCGGGAGCAAGCGGGTGCGCGGCACCCCGATATCCGAATCCGCTTTTATTGGATGCGCCGCGGGAGCCGCGATGACAGGGCTTCGCCCGATAGTGGAGATCATGTACATGGACTTCGCTCTGGTGGGGATGGACCAGCTCGTGAACCAGGCCTGCAACATCTGCTACATGTCGGGAGGGAGGGTGAGGATGCCGATCGTCTTCCGGGGGCAAATCGGCATCGGCTCCCGCGAGGCGGCCCAGCATTCCCGGCAGTTCGAAAGCTGGTTCGTCAACACGCCGGGGATCAAGGTTGTGATGCCGTCCACAGTCTACGATGCCAAGGGACTGCTCAAGTCGGCCATCAGGGACGACAACCCGGTCCTTTACCTTGAAAACAGGATGCTCTACTTGCGCAAGGACAGCGTTCCTGAGGGCGAATGGCTGGTCCCGATCGGACAGGCCAAAGTCAGGCGGGAGGGCCGTGACATCACTGTGGTCGCAACGGGCACTGCCGTCCAGAAGGCCCTTGCTGCAGCCGATTCGCTTGCGGGCACGCACGAGATGGAAGTGATCGATCCTCGGACTCTCGCCCCGCTGGACATGGATACGATCATGACCAGCGTGAAGAAGACCTCTCGCCTTCTGGTTGTCCAGGAAGGTCCGCCGCAGGCGAGCTTCGGCGCCGAGGTGGTACGCCGGTGCGCGGAGGAGGGCTTTTCGTACCTTGAATGCGCGCCGAGGGTCCTGGGAGCCCGGCAGGTGCCGGTTCCCTTCAGCCCCGTGCTCGAGGATGCGTGCATCCCGCAGACGGCCGACATCGTCTCGCTGGTCGAAAAGATGCTCAGCGGAAAATGACATGACCTCGAGGGAGCGGGTGCTCGCTGCGCTCGGCCACGTGGAACCTGACCGGGTCCCAATGGACCTCGGGGGAAGCCTGGTCTCCTCGATATCCCTGTCCTCGTACGCTTCGCTTCGAGACGCCTTGGGATTGCCGCGAACGACCGTTACGGTGCTGGCTGCCGCCGATGGCGTTGCGCGTGTTGATGATGACGTGTTGGATCGACTGGAGCTCGACGCGGTCCCGCTTTTCCCAGGAGAGCCGTCCCAGCCATGGGAATCCTGGGAGGATGAGAAGGGAAGCTACTGTCGTGACCCGTTTGGCACCCTCATGTTCATGCCCCGAGATGGATATGCCTACGATTACACGGAGGTCGCCTTTCCCGGTCCAACAGTGAGAAAACAGGACTTGGATAGCATCCGTTGGGATGCTCTCACTGATCCTGGATACTATCGAGGCCTCAGAGAAAAAGCTCTCCTGATGAGAGCCGGCACCGATCGCGCGATTTTCAGCATGGCGCCAAACGGTCACGACCTCCTGAACCGCTGGTTCAGGATTCGCGGCATGCAGGAAGGGCTCATGGACCTCCTCCTGAACAGGGACGTGGTAGAAGCTTTTTTCGATCGCCTGACAGAGGAGATCTGCCGAAGCCAGGAGCTTTTCCTGGAAGAGGTCGGTGACCTTATCGACGTTCATTTCCTTGCGGATGATTTCGGGTCCCAGACGGGCCCGATCGTCTCCCCGGAATATCTCCGCGAGGTCATCTTTCCCCGGTGGTCGAAGATCGTCGGCCTGGTGAAGGAAAAGACGCGGGCAAAGGTCTTCTTTCACACGTGCGGGGCCGTCGAGCCGCTCATCCCGGATCTGATCGAGATGGGCGTTGAAGTCCTGAATCCGATCCAGCTCACGTGCGCGGGAATGGACACCCGCGCGCTGAAGAAGAAGTATGGAACGAACATCTCCTTCTGGGGAGGCGGGGTGGACACGCAGAGCGTGCTCGCCCGGGGGACGCCGCAGGAGGTGCGGGAGGAGGTGCGCAGGCGGGTGGGGGATCTTGCCCCAGGTGGGGGGTTCGTCTTCACTCCCGTCCACAACATTCAGCCAAACGTCCCCGCGGAGAATGTCGTGGCGGCTTTCGAGGAAGCGCGCCGCTTCGGCCGCTATCCTCTCTAGGAGAGGACGGGGTCTCTTGATCAGAATCGGGATAGCGGGCGCCGGCGGCATGGCAGCCCAGCGCTGCCGCGAGTTTAACGCATCCGGGACGGCCCGCGTGGACGGGATCTATTCCACGTCCCGACAAAAAACAGCCCTGCTGGCGGAGTCCTCCTCTGCCAGGGCGTTCGATGATTTCCATCGGATGCTCCCCGAAGTGGATGCTGTCGTTCTCTGCACGCCCAATGCGGTCCACGGCAGCCTGGCGCGGGCTTCGCTTGAAGCGGGGAAACACGTGCTTGTCGAATACCCTCTCTGTGCGGACACGGGTGAGGCCGAAACGCTTCGCGCCCTGGCCCGCGAATGTCGCCGTGTGCTCATGACAGGCAACACGATCATTCACGAGGCGATGTTCCGGTATCTGGTCGAGCGGCGGGAGCTTCTCGGTGATGTCCTGAGCGCCTCCTCACGGGTCGCTCTCTACGACAAGGCTCTCGCCGGCCGTTGGTACATGAACCGGAAAGAATTGGGGTCGGTTTTCGCCGGGTTTCACTACCACCATATCGAGTACTACAGACGGCTCCTTGGCGAGGTCCAGTGGGTGCTCGCTCGCGACGAGTCCAGGCTTGACGTTGCCGGGGGAACGCTCGTCATGGGCCACCTGTCAGGCGCGACGAGCTGCGTGCAGTGGTACCTGAGCCGCAGCGGCTCCGGTCTTCCCCGCGGACTGTGGATGAACGGAACACGCTCGTCGGTCACGATCATCTCCCGAGAGCCTGGTCGCTCCCTGGCAGTCTGGAACGACGGAGGCAAAGGACGTGAGGAAACTATCGAAGACGATTGGGGAGTACGCGGCTCGTGCAGGGACTTCATCGATGCGATCGAGGGCCGGCTCGACCACGAGGCGCGCCTCGCCGCTGATATGGAGACACTGAGGGTGGGCCTGCTTGCAGAAGAAGCGGCAAGGAGCGGTGGAGTTCTTGCCACTCGCCAGAGTTTCGCGCCCCCTAACGCCTCTTTGCCCTGACCCTTGACCCCTGCACTTGCTTTTCGACCCAGGGGTATGTCTGCTCGATGCCCGACTTAAGGTCGAACCTGGCTTTCCAGCCCAGCGAGTAGATACGCGCGTTGCTGAAATTACGGGACTGCACGCCCACCGGCCCATCGACGTGTTTGGTGTGGATGGTCTTGCCGGCCACGTGGGCTACGGTGGCGACCAGGTCGTCCACCGACACATATTGTGGGTTGCCAATGTTGACCGCGCCTTCGAGGTCGGAGTGCATCAGCAGGAAGATACCTTCGACCATGTCATCCACGTAGGTGTAGGAGCGAATGGCCGAGCCATCACCCCACACCTCGATGGTGCCGCCGTCTTCGACCTCGGCGACCTTGCGGCAGATGGCGGCTGGCGCCTTTTCACGACCGCCCGTCCAGGTGCCTGCCGGACCATAGCAGTTCTGGAAGCGCGCTATGCGCACCTTCATGCCAGAGTGGCGGCCATAGGTCATCGCCATGCGCTCTGAGTACAGCTTCTCCCAACCATATTCGTTATCGGGATGGGCGGGGATGGCTTCCGCCTCAGTCATTTCCGGCTCGCCCGGCTGCATATCGCGGTAGACGCACACCGATGAGGAGAAGAAGTAGCGGGGCACGTTCAGTTTGGCGGCGTGATGAGTCATGTGGACGTTGATCAGCATGCTGTTGTGCATGATGTCGCATTCGGCGGAGTGGATGAAGCCCATGCCGCCCATGTCGGCAGCCAATTGGTAGACCTCATCGAAAGTGCCGCCGTCCAGCGCCAGCGCTGCCTGACAATCGTCCTCTTCACGTAGATCGAGCCTGCGGAACTCATCAGCCTGCGTCTGTACGAACTCGTGCTCCTTGATGTCCACGCCGCGCACCCAGTAGCCTTGCTTCTTCAGCTTCCTGACCAGGTGTCCGCCGATAAACCCGCCCGCACCACACACCAGCGCCCTCTTCATATGCTCGTTCCTCCGAGTTACAGTATGTTGTTCAGGTATACAATACGGCGCGCGGAGCAACAAGCGGATACAAGGTTATTCATAGCGCTTCAAGTGGATAGGGAGATTGATCATGGGATCGAGGACCAGGATTGTCGGCTTTTCGGAGAGCCTGATCCTCTGGGCCGAGAAAGGCGATTCCCCAGGTCCGTCGAGCGAGAGCTGGTGACCGGAGAGCACGCTGGAGGATTCGACACCCACCGCGCCGTCGGCCCAAGCGACGATTCCGAGGCATCCGTTCCGCATTCTGAAGGGGAAAACCTTGAGGCTGTCGGCCCTCCCGGAAATGACAACGACTCCCGGATCGAATATCGAGCCTTGAACGATCCGGATCATTGCGGCATAGGCCCACGCGCCGATCTTGGGAGAATAGTCCGGATAGGAAATGCCGAGGTAATCCTCCGAGCTCTTGATGATGCTCCTGTCCCGTCTCTCGCCTGACGCCATGTACCGATCGCTGAGGGAATACCACACGATGCGCGACGGTCCCGAAACGGCAAGGAGCGCGACCGTCTTGGTGAGTGTCGCGGGGAAATCGGGCTCGCGCACGCGGCTCGGATAGAATCCTTCAGTGGGAAAGCCGATCTCCGTGATCCAGAACTCTCCCTCGAACCCCATCGACCTGAGCTCCTTCATGAAATTCGCGGTAAGCCGCGCCGATCCATCCGGCGAAAGATCATACGGGTGGAACGATATGGCGTCGGCGCCCTCGAAGGCACCGCGCCGCGACATGGCGCGGGCGAAGCCGACGGGATCGCGGAAGAAAGATCCGACGAGTATCCGCGTCCCGGGGTCAACCTCGCGGATGGCCTTTATCGTCAGCCTCGTCAGGTCCGCGAATTCCTCAACGCTTCCCGACCAGAAGGTCCAGTTCGGCTCGTTCCAGATCTCCCACCCAATCACCTTTCCTCGGAAATGACCGACCGTTCCGCGCACGTAGCCAAGCCAGTCGTCCATCCGTTCTGGAGGGACACGCCTCTTCGCCCTGCCGTCCGGGTGAATCCATCCGACATCGTAGTCCAGTATGGCCAGAGTCCCGATTCCATGGCTCGCCAGAGCGTTGACGATGCCGTCGAAGCGCGAGAAGTCAAGCTCGCCGGGACGCGGCTGAATGATGTCCCAGCTGAAATCGATCCGGGAAAACGCAATGCCAAGCGACGAGAGGAGATCGAGCTCAGCCCGGGACCGTGAATATCCCGCGTGAGCGATCCCGAAAAAGTCCTCTGCGAAAGCGATGGGGCGTTTCTCGGCCTGCGGACCCGGCGAGCCCACACGAGGGACGGCAGCAGTCAGCGCTACGAGGATGATTATGACCGCCGGTATCGCAGGCGGCCTCCAACCCATTGACAAGAACATTCAATTCGACAATACATATTCGTACCTGAAATTCCAACAACTCAGGAAAGGCACATGGCTGCGGATCGGGGGTTGTTTTTGCCAAATAGTTCAGGGAATGGACTTAGTGAGCGAAGGAGTCGAAATTTACATAAAAGATATTTCATGATACACTCCTCCCCAGCCTTGGCCCGAAGGGCGCAGAAAGGGATCGAAACCGCTTTCTAGAAGTGTCCATGTACGCGCAGAGAGCATGTTTCGGCGGCCTCATGCGCCTGGACACGGGTTGAGCTTCGCGCACGTCCTTACCCGATAAGGATGGAGGCACTTTCTCTGTCTGCAAGCATGTTGGTCAACGACCTGCCAATGGCATCAAGCTAGAAGACCTCACGTATGAGGCAAAGGAAGCCCTTGACCGAGGAAGTGCGTACAGCTCTGGTGCATTACTGGTTGGTCGGGATGCGGGGGGGAGAACGGGTCCTGGAGGCCCTTTGCCGACTGTTTCCGGAGGCCGATGTCTATACGAATGTCTACGTTCCCTCGGCCGTTTCACCTGTCATCAACAGGCACCGGGTCCGCACAACTTTCATCCAGAAGCTGCCGTTCTCATCACGCTTGTACCAAGCGTACGTACCGTTGATGCCAGCGGCGCTCGAGCGCCTTGATCTGCGAGGCTACGGGCTGGTGATATCCAGTGAGTCCGGACCCGCCAAGAATGTGATCGTAGATCCCGATGCGCTCCATCTCTGCTATTGCCATTCACCCATGTGCTACCTCTGGGACCAGGCCAGCGAGTATTCAGAGGGCGCCAGCTTCCTTGCTCGGGCCGTAATCGGCTCCATGTCCCATCTCATGCGGCTCTCAGATGTGACGAGTGCCGCGCGTGTGGACGGGTTCATTGCCAACTCACGGTTTGTTGCCAGCCGCATCAGGAAGTATTGGAGGCGAGATGCCATCGTTGTTCCCCCTCCCGTCGATACGCGTCGATTCGCGTTGAATCGCTCCCACAGCGGATACTATCTGTGGCTCGGGAGACTGGTGCGCTATAAGAGGCCTGACATCGCCGTGGATGCCTTTACGAAAAGCGGCAAGCCGCTTATAATAGCTGGTGACGGTCCGGAGCTCCGTCGGCTGCGGGCACATGCTGGGAAGAATGTCAGCTTTTTCGGCAATGCGAGCGATGAGAGCGCGACGAGTCTGCTGGAGCAGTGCCGTGCGTTCCTCCTGACGGGGACTGAGGATTTCGGTATTGCACCCGTCGAGGCCATGGCATGCGGCAAGCCCGTCATATGGCCGAAGTGAGGACCGCACTCATCCACTATTGGCTCACCGGCATGCGCGGGGGGGAACGAGTGCTCGAATCCTTGTGCCGGATCTATCCGGACGCGGACATCTTCACCAATGTCTATGTCCCGTCGGCCGTATCCGGCACCATCCGAAGCCACAGGATACATACGACATTCATCCAGCGGCTTCCGTTTGCCTCCCGCCTATACCAGTACTATCTGCCGCTCATGCCGGCCGCGCTCGAACATCTGGATCTCCGAGGGTACAAGCTGGTCATTTCCAGCGAGTCGGGACCTGCCAAGAACGTGATCGTGGATCCGGATGCGCTGCATCTGTGCTACTGCCACTCTCCCATGCGTTACCTGTGGGATCTTGCTCCGGAGTACGCCTCCAGAAGGAATCCGTTCCTGAAGGCAGCAATGATCCCCACGCTGCACTATCTGCGCCTCACGGATGTGACCAGCGCGGCCCGGGTGGACGCGTTCGTGGCAAATTCCAGGTTCACCGCGAAGCGGATCCGCAAGTACTGGCGCCGGGACTCCCAGGTGGTGTATCCTCCAGTTGAGACCAGCCGGTTCCGGGTAAGTCCTTCTCACCAGGGATACTACCTCTGGCTCGGGCAGCTGGTGGCCTACAAGCGTCCGGACCTGGCCATCGATGCCTTTCGCGACATCGACCGCGCCCTGGTGGTTGCCGGCGAGGGCCCCGAGCTCGGGCGATGCCGAAGACGGGCCGGTCCACGCACCTCGTTTGCCGGGAAGGTGAGCGATGAAGAGGCTGCGCGCCTCCTGCAGGACTGTCGCGCGCTCGTGTTCACGGGAACGGAAGACTTTGGAATCGTCCCGGTGGAAGCCATGGCCTGCGGCAAGCCGGTCATCGCCTACCGGCAGGGCGGAGCGCAGGACACGGTCAAGGATGGTGCCACCGGTCTTTTCTTTGACCAGCCTTCCGTGGATTCCCTCAGAGAGGCAATCCATCGCTTCGAGAATCTGGAGGGGCAGTTTTCCCCGGTCAACATCCGGGCATGGTCAGAACGTTTTGACGAACCTCGATTCAGGAGGGGCATTCTGGAGATAGTTGATGCTCACCAAAGAAAAGACCAAGAGTAAAGAAGATCTCCTCAGCAAGGCACGGCAGGTGACGATCCTGGAGACTGAGCCGCGAGCCGGCTATGGAAGGTCTGCCCGGGTTTTCGCCTCCGTCGTCTTTTGCGCAACTGACTTCGTGGTGCTGGTGGCATGCTTTGCGGCCGGCGGCTTGCTCTACCGGCAGGAAGCCACGCGTGAATTCCTTCCCTTCTTCGACACGTACCTGATCTACATCTCACTGTACCTCATCGCCTTTCTCCTCTACGGTCTTTATCCGGGGTTCTGCTTTGCGCCGGCGGAAGAATTGCGGCGATACACCATCGCGACGTTCTTCATGACGGCAGTCAGCCTTGCGGTCGACACGAGGTTCTTCCTGGAGTTCAGCGGAGACGAACAAGTGTACCTCGTCGTCTGGCTTATGAGCGTTCCGCTGTTGTGGGGATGCCGAGTCTTCGCGCGATCCCTTGCAGCCCGTTCCAGGGCGTGGGGCGTTCCCGCGGTCGTGTTTGGCTCGGGCAAGGAAGCGCGCGACCTCGTGGACCGGCTCTTGAGATGCAGATGGATCGGATATACTCCACGGCTCATGATCACGGATACGCCAAGGAACGGCTCGAACTACCGGGGGATCCCCGTGATCTACGGCTATTCTGCCGGGCTCAAGGCTGCCCTGTCCCGGCGTTTCTCCACGGCACTCGTTGCCCTTCCGGCGGCAAACCTGGCAAAGTACCGCGAGGTCGTCCAGCGCTACGCCAAGGCGTTCCCGACGTTCATCACGTTTTCTGACCTCCTCGGGATGACGGGAATCTGGGCTCGCGTGCGGGATTTCGAGGGCGTCATCGGCCTGTCTACCAGGCAGAAGCTCTTGATGCCGCTCAATGCGCTCACCAAGCGCCTGCTGGACGTCCTTGGGGTCTGCTTCGTGGGCATTCCTGCACTGCCCTTCTGCCTTCTCATGGCGCTGCTCATCAGGCTCGATTCTCCGGGGCCTGCCTTCTACTGGCACCAGAGGCTCGGGAAGAACGGCAGAGCGCTTTCCGTGCTGAAGTTTCGCACCATGGTCTTGGACGCGGATGCACATCTTTCGCGCTGGCTCGAGGAGGATCCATCACTCAATGAAGAGTGGAATCACAACCACAAGCTGAAAAGCGACCCCCGTGTGACAAGAGCGGGGAGATTCCTGAGAGCAACGAGCCTGGACGAGCTGCCGCAGCTCTGGAACGTTCTCAGAGGCGAGATGAGCCTTGTCGGACCGCGTCCCATAGTCAAGAAGGAAGTTCGCCACTACGGCTCCGCCTTCCGGAAGGTTTTCAGTGTTCTTCCTGGAATGAGCGGGCTGTGGCAGGTCTCCGGCAGGTCCGATACCGACTATGCGAAACGCGTGGAGCTCGATACGTACTACATTCAGAATTGGTCCATATGGCTGGACGTCTTCATTCTCGTGAAGACTCTCTGGATCGTGCTCACTCGGAAAGGTGCGTTCTAGCCGAATGCCGCTAAATCTTGCCGGATCTGTCAGCAACTTCCTCAACTACCGATTCCTTCTCAACGAGCTGGTGGTCAGAGAGATCAAGCTAAAGTATAAACGATCCGTGCTCGGGATCCTCTGGAGCGTGCTCAACCCGCTCTTGATGATGGTGATCCTGAGCATTGTCTTCTCCGGGCTGTTCAGGTTCGATATTCCGAATTTTCTCGTCTACTACCTTACCGGGATCTTGCTCTTCAGCTTCATGCAAGAGGCCACCTCGGGGGCTTTATATTCAATCTTTGGAAACTCAGGGCTCATCAACAAGGTCTACATCCCCAAGTACATCTTCCCCTTGGCCAAGACTGAGAGCGCCCTGGTCAATTTCCTCTTCTCACTCATCGCCTTGACGATCGTGGCCGCCGCTACCGGTGTCCATGCGAGCCTGGCACTCCTGATGGCTCCGTTTCTGTTCGCCGTGTTCTTCCTGTTCGTCCTTGGGCTTGCTTTGATTTTTGCTACCTATGCGGTCTTCTTCAGAGACCTGATTCATTTTCACGGAATCCTGATGCTTATGTGGATGTACGTGACCCCAATGTTCTACCCGGAGAAGCTGCTTGCCGACCGCATACCCTGGCTCCTGGACGTCAATCCCATCTATTATTATGTCCGATATTTCCGACAGATTGTCCTCGACGGAAGAGTTCCTTCTCTCAATCTCAATCTCTGGTGCATCGGGATCAGCCTGGCGAGCCTCTGTATCGGTCTGCTGGTATTCAAGCGAAACCAGAACCGGTTCGTGCTCTTCTTCTAGTCGAGAATAGAAGATGATCAGCGCGGATCATGTCTCCATGAGGTTCTATCTCGGAAGAGAGAAAATCACCAACCTGAAAGAGTATGTCATCAAGAGGATCAAGAGAACCGTAAAGTTTGACGAGTTCTGGGCGCTTCGAGATGTTTCTTTCACGGTGGCTCCCGGTGAGGTGTTCGGGATAATCGGCCCGAATGGGGCCGGCAAGAGCACGCTGCTCAAGATAATCGCCGGCGTGATCAAGCCCACGAGCGGGGCAATGGGCGTCAACGGAAGGATCTCCCCGCTCATTGAGCTGGGCGCTGGCTTCGATTTCGACTTGACCGCTGGGGAGAACGTATACCTGAACGGCGCAGTTCTCGGCTATCAAAGGGCCTTCTTAAAAGGGCGGTTCGACGAGATCGTATCCTTTTCCGAGCTTTCCAGCTTCATGGACGTTCCCCTGAAGAACTTCTCCTCTGGAATGATTGCTCGTCTGGCTTTCTCCATCGCGACGATTGTCAATCCAGAAGTGCTTCTGGTCGACGAAATCCTTTCAATGGGCGACATGCATTTCCAGGAAAAGAGCGAAGCCCGAATGAGGGCAATGATGGAAGGCGGCGCCACGGTGGTCTTCGTCTCCCATGACATCGGAAAGGTAAGAGAGATCTGCGACAAGGTGCTCTGGCTCGAGCGAGGGCACCTCCGGATGATTGGCAACGCTGACGAAGTCTGCGAACGCTTTGTAGCGGCGGGCGGTGGGCAGGGGCTCTGAGATGAAGCCGGCCCCCGAAGATGTTGGAATGGGCTTCTTTCCCAACATTGCGCACAGGTTGGCGCTCGTCGGGCTCTCGCGCGGAGATTTTCAGGATTTCATCATGGGCTCCACTACGTCAGGGTTGTGCTATGGACGCTGGGACGCTGGAGAAAGACTCTGAATAACCGCCAGTCGGATCTGATTATATCTGTCCATATACCCAAGACGGCCGGTACCAGTTTTAGGAATGCCCTGTCAGCGGCACTCGGCGCGCAAGCCTTGTTGTGCGACTATGATCATCTCGCGGAATTCGCTGAACTGGCTAAAGACGGCGTTGCGATTAAGGATCTGCATTTGGAGTGGTTGCGCCGAAAAAATCGACGGGAACGGATTCGCCAAAGCGCTTTCGTTGAGAAGATTCCGGATACCGTCGCATGTGTACATGGGCATTTTCCTGCATCGAAATACTTGCCGCTGAGGCGCAAGAGGAACCTCATATACATAACTTGGCTGCGCGATCCAATGGATCGGATGCTATCCAACTACTACTATTGGATGGGCCAACCAGACGATGTGGGTGACGCCTTGGTGCGGAAGATCAAGAGGGAACGGTGGTCTGTGGAGAAGATGTGCTTTTGCCCGGAATTCAGGAACTATCAGAGCATGTGGTTGAAGGGTGTTCGCGTGTCGGAATTTTCCTTTGTCGGGATCGTCGAAGAATATGAACGCTGCCTTGGATTGCTGGAGGCGGTACTCGGACTGCATCTGCGCTACTCCGAGATAAACGTTACAAAGCAGCGAGCGCCTATCTCAGACTACAAGAACATGGCAGGCGACTTTGTGAGATACCATAGAAAGGACTACGAACTCTACGAATACGCCAAGCGCAGAATTGCCGCCTGTGAAAGCAGATTGACAAAGACCAGCAGGTCTCATCTCTAGCTGAAGTTAACGACGTACTTCATATCGCGCCAGTCGGGCACCCAATGGAAAGCTTGGACGAGCTGATATCCGAAAGCATCATGATCATACGGGAGGCGGTAGCCGAGGCCAGGAACCCGGTCATGCTCTATTCAATTGGGAAGGACTCGACGGCGATGCTGGACCTTGCGCTTAAAGCGTTCTACCCAATGAAGCCACCCTTCCCGCTCTTGCATATCGATACGGGCTGGAAATTCAAGGAAATGATCGCGTTTCGGGACGCGACCGCCAAGCGGTTGGGATTGGACTTGATCATTCATACCAACAAGGAAGGCGCGGAGGCGGGAGTGACACCCTTTACTCACGGGAGTGCTCGGTATACGGATATCATGAAGACCGAAGCTCTCATCCAGGCGCTCAACCAGTATGGATTTGACATGATCTTCGGGGGGGCGCGAAGGCACGAGGAGAAAAGCAGAGCCAAGGAGCGTGTCTTTTCGTTCAGAGACGGTCACCATCGCTGGGATCCGAAGAACCAGCGTCCCGAGCTCTGGTGGTTATTCAACGTTCAGCGCAAAGAGGGAGAAAGCATTCGCGTCTTTCCTCTCTCGAACTGGACAGAGTTGGACGTATGGAGGTACATCGCGCGCGAGTCCCTTGAGGTGGTGCCTCTATACTTTGCCAAAGAGCGGCCCGTGCTTGAGCGGAATGGCCAACTCCTGATGTACGATGACGAGCGTTTTCCGCTCAGGGAGGGAGAGCGGCCGAAGATGAAGAAAGTGCGCTTTCGCACTCTTGGCTGCTATCCCTTGACCGCAGCGATCGAGTCCGACGCCGAAACCATGGCCCAGCTTCTCGTGGAAGTGGAAAAGGACAGCCTGTCAGAGAGGGCTGGGCGCTTGATCGATTTTGACCAGGCCGGCAGCATGGAGAAGAAGAAGCAGGAAGGATATTTCTGATGGAAACGGCCGCGCATGATTCGGTCCTGCGATTCATGACCTGCGGAAGCGTGGACGATGGTAAGTCGACGCTTATCGGGCATCTTCTTTACCATACTGGGGGTCTCTTCGAGGATCAGTATCAGACCCTCGTAGAGGAGAGCAAACGGATCGGAAATGCCGGGGACCATTTGGATTTCTCTCTGCTTCTGGATGGCCTCATGGCCGAACGAGACCAGGGCATCACCATCGACGTGGCCTACCGCTACTTCAGCTCGAAGCAGCGGAAGTTCATCGTAGCGGACAGTCCAGGGCATGATGAGTACACCCGCAACATGGCGGTGGCGGCTTCCAACAGCAGCGCCGCCATCATTTTAGTGGACGCTCGGCTCGGCGTGCTGGAGCAAACCCGGCGGCACAGCCTGATCTGCGCTCTGTGCGGCATTGATCAAATCTGCTTCGCGATCAACAAGATGGATACGGTTAGCTGGTCAGCCGATCGATTCAAGGCGCTGCGAGAAGAATGTGCCTCCATAGTCTCTGACTCAATGCGGTTCGGAATACACCCGCGTTGGACCGCAATTCCGGTTTCTGCCCTTCTAGGGGACAATCTTGCCGGCCCATCAGCAAACATGCCCTGGTACAAGGGCCCCGATCTGATATCCTGGTTGGACAGTATTTCATCAAACAACGAACAGAGCGACAAGCCATTCCGTTTCTTTGTTCAGTACGTCATAAAGCCTGGCATCGTCCGCGACCGATGGCAGACTTCGGCTCTGGCCAACTTCGAGCCCGAGCGTTCGGTCAATTACCGAGCATACGCGGGGCGCATCATGTCCGGCCACATCGCAACCGGAGATGATGTACTGGTTCTGCCCTCAGGTCGGTCGTCGAGAGTCGTGAGCATTCAGGGTGCCTCGAGCGCGCTCGAGTCCGCAGAAGCCGGCATGTCGATCTCTGTTTGCCTTGCTGATCAGATCGACGTGTCTCGCGGGGACGCTCTAGTACGTCCCTATAGTCGCCCGCAGTGTTCCGATCAGTTCAAGGCAAGGGTAGTCTGGATGCAGAGTGGCGCATTGATGCCAGCAAGGTCCTATATATACAGGAGTGTATACGGGCAGGCTTTGGCCGAAGTAACCCGCGTGGTCGATCGCGTGGATACTTCGAACTATCTTCCCCTCGCTGCGGAGCGCCTCGAAATGAATGAGATTGGAGAGGTCGAGCTTGCCGTCAGCCGTCCAATGCCGTTCGATCCATATGTCGAGAACAAATGGAGCGGGAGCTTTCTTCTTCTAGATCGCCAAACCAATGCTACAGCCGGTTGCGGCATGATAGTCCATGGGCTGAGACGGGCTGAGAACGTGCCCTGGCAGCTCTTTTCCGTGAATAGAGAGTCAAGGGCGCGACTTATGCACCAACGGCCCGCGGTGCTTTGGTTCACCGGCCTATCAGGCTCCGGCAAATCCACAATAGCCGACCTAATAGAGAAGCAGTTGTACTATCGAGGGAAACACACAGCGCTTCTGGACGGGGATAACATCCGACACGGGTTGTGCAAGGATCTAGGGTTCACCGAGCAGGATCGGATAGAAAACATCCGCCGCGTCGGCGAGGTAGCCAAGCTCATGACCGACGCAGGGCTTATCGTCCTCGCGTGCTTCATATCACCCTACCGCAGCGACCGAGATTTCGTGCGGGGCCTCTTTGGTCCAACCGATTTTCATGAGATCTTCGTGGACGCTCCGCTGGAAGTCTGTGCCGCTCGAGACCCGAAGGGTCTCTACAAGAAGGCTAGAGAAGGCAAGATACCCAATTTCACCGGTGTAAACGCGCCATATGAGGCGCCCACATCGCCAGAAGTCCACCTCGACTCCAGCGCCCGCACTGTAGACGAGTGCGTAGAGGAGATCATGTCCTATCTGGCTCAAGTGAAGCTGCTTTGAGGCCATTCCCATGTGAGGCACAATTGTGCTGCACCCCAGCCTGCGAGAACCTCCCCGGGAGGGCAAGATCTAAGGAGTTCTTGGCTCCTCTTCCGACCCTGAACTTTGGCTGAGTTACCCCCAGGAACGAAGGTAGCGATGATCCATTTGATTGAGGAAGTCTACTCCAAAACCGACTTTGACTTTCGCCAGTGGGCCAATCCGGAAGACGGACTGAGCTATCTCTTCCCCGATTGGGTGGACTACTACCGCCTCAAGTATTCTATAGCCAAGGCAATTGCCCCACGTTCGATTTGCGAAATCGGCGTGCGCTTCGGCTATTCGGCTATAACGTTCCTCAGCGCGTGTCCCCATGCGACCTACCTCGGAATCGACAACAACTCTGCGAATTTCGGAGGGGTGCTCAACGCCGTCAAGTGGGCGGAGTCAATATTGCACGGCTACCAGTACGAAATAGTCATCGCGGACTCGCAGAAGCTTTCATCGTTGCCCGGTGGCCCGTACGATTTGGTCCACGTTGATGGGCAACAGGATGGGGAGGGTACTTTTCACGATCTCGAACTCGCTCTTGAGAAGGGCACTTGGATCCTGGTAGACGGCTTCTTCTGGAAGGAACTCAATCTCCAGAGCTGCAGCTACTTCATGAAGAAATATCGACATCTCATTGAGTACGCGACCATTATTCCTGGCTATGCGGGCGAACTGCTGATTAGATTGAACGGATCGGCCCCACGTCGGACCGCACTTTCCCGCCGGCATACCAATGCGCAGCTAGCGCAAGAGTACGATAAGAAGTACTTTTTCGGCAGTTGTAGCGGATATAACACCTTTAGAAAACACGGTGGGCAAGAGTTGACCGAGCCGCACCTAACCTTGAGTTATCTATGCGAGCCTGAGCCAGGGAAGTCCATTCTCGACGTCGGTTGTGGCCGCGGTGAGCTCAGCTATGCTTTGGCAAAGTCCGGAGCTAAGGTGATTTCCATTGACTATTCGAAAAGTGCGATTGAGATCGCGCAAGATACCTTTGGAGAGTCTTGTGCGCGCTCGCATTTCGATCTGAGCTTCTACTGTATGGATGTTCTACGTTTTGAGACCGATCTGAAGTTTGACGCTATTGTCATGGCGGACTTCGTGGAGCATATTGAGGAAGACGAGCTCGTGCGTGTCTTGGTGCGCATTAAGTCTTTGCTCAAGGCGGAGGGAAGGCTAATCCTTCATACGGCGCCAAACCTCGAGCATTATCGAAGGGGTTATGCTCGCCGTGTCGAGCTTGCGCGCTCCGTGGGTTTGTTTTTGCCCTCCAATCCGCGCTCACACTACGCAGACCTGATGCATATCAACGAGCAGACTCCTTCATCGCTGGAGGCCATACTGGCAAGTCAGTTTCCTGCAGTGCGGGTCTGGATAGCTTACCCGGATCGAATTGGCTCTCTTCGCGAAGGGCTTAATGAGGACAACCTTTGCAGGGGGAATTCGATATTTGCCGTTGCGGCACTAAGCCCGATCGAGGATATGCATCTTATTTCGGCGCTTTCCAAAGACAGCGCTTTTCTGGTTGACAGACTGCCGTATAATGTCAGCTTCAGGTGCGAAAATGCAGACCTGGGGAAACTTCTCTCATCATCCGGGTTTTCCAAGCCGGAGCCGTGGGGCACGTGGTCCGCGGCGAGGGAAGTAAGTCTTCAGTTCAACTTCTCAGATCAAGTGCCCGTTGCTGCAACGATTTCGCTTCTGTTCCGAGCCTTGGCGACGCCCGACCACCCACAGAGCTTCGAGTTCTTGTGGAACAGCAAGACCCTTGGAAAGACTCTATGTACCGGCTTTGCTGAATGTAGGCAAAGGTATGACGTGTCGAGTTTGATGCACAAAAAGAATATCCTTACGATCAAAGTGCCCGACGCAGTCACCCCCCAATCCTTGGGAATAAACCAGGATACGCGTCTCCTGGGTATCGGAATGACCTCGATAGAGCTCGCGCGAAAATAGTTCGCAAGGCTCACGCACAACCCGGCCCGATCTTCGGAAAGGTCCCTGCGAGGTCGCACGCTCTGGCAGGGCCCAGGAAGGACTTGCCTAGCCATGGTGCTCGTGACTATCCTGCTGTAGCTTGGAGGAACCCTGGAATTGAAGATATTTTTTGACCATATTCCAAAGACCGCAGGAACGAGCCTGCGGTTCTTTTTTGCAGAAGCATTCGGAGAGGAGAACGTTTCTCTAAACCTAAAAGGCATGAAGCTGTCTTCGGCGCTTTCCCTGTATGGTGGCCGCCGGGTAATTATCGGTCACTTCGGATTTGCGGCAGGCGAACGCTTGCCGGAGGGATATTTCAGCGCAACTCTCCTTCGGGACCCAAGGGAACGTACGTTATCCAATTATTACTTTATCGTTTCCGATGTTCCTGATGCAGGTCTTTCTCCTCTTGAACGCAAGATCAAGAGCATTCCTATTGAGCAGGCATTTTTGGATGATGAAATAAGAAGTCATTTCTACAATCTCCAAGCCCTGCACTTTGCCGGCTTTTTTTCAAATAATCCGCGAGAACTCTCTTCTTCTAGGCTATTTGACTCGGCGAAGGAAGGGCTTGAGCAGTACGACCTTGTTGGAATATCTGAAAACATTGATGATTTCGTGAAAGCGCTGAAGAGCATTTTCGATATACCCCCTGGCATCTCAATAAAGCATTACAACGCCACTTCGAGCCGAAAAGGCTTTTCGGAACTTCCCAGCAGTGTACAGAAAAGCATTCTGGAGTGCGTGGAAATTGACCTGCAACTCTGGAATCATGCGGGGCGGTTGCTTCAATCCGGCAGACGGCATTCCAGGCCGAACAACGAGCCTTCGCGGGGCGGGGATCGGGTTGATGTAGAGCGAAAGGCCGATTCCAAGGACACCGACGACGGATCGCTCGAATTCCTCGAGGTGGGCGTAAACAGTAGATTGCGCCCAGGGTTAGGTCTCCTTTCGGGCGAGGAGGCCGTACTGACGATCATCTTTTTGGCAAGGCGCGACGTGGCGGATCTTGCCATCGGGTATAGAATATCCCATGATTCCGGATTGGCCATTTTCGGCACCAACACGCTCCTTAGCGGGTACCGACTCAGTTGTCAAGCAGGAAAGAAGTATCGCATTGATTTTGTATTCACGGTCAACCTAGGACTTGGGAGGTACTACGTTGCGATCGGCGCAGACTCCGGCTTTCCAACTTTGCAGCGGCGCCATTTCTACCGAGAACGAGCCGCGCGTTTCGGTGTTGAAGCTTCTATCGATTTACAGTTCGAGGGTCTAGCTCGATTGATGCCTTCCGTGCATCTATCAGAGGAGTTTCTTGCCACCGATGCATATACGAGCCGGGATGCTTTCAAGAGGATTGGCTACTTGACCCCCGTGGTCAGCAATCCCGTAGGGAACATCAGGTCTTTGGCCTTCATTCCGGTGCTGCGGCCAGGCCAGCAGTTCTCCATCATGATCGAGATTTCTAACCAAAGCGAAGAAGATTGGATAGGCGAGGGAAATAGGCCAGTTCACATCGGTTACCACTGGAAGAATGGCGCTGGAAGTCCGATTATATACGACAGTATTCGAACACCTCTTCCATCTAGGATACTGCCTGCCGGTCAAATAACCAGAACAGGCGCGTTGGTAGAGGCCCCAGAAGAAACTGGTGAATTGATACTCGAATTGACGCTGGTGCAAGAGTCGGTATGTTGGTTTGAGGACAGAGGCTTTGAAAGCGCCAAGATCAACGTTCGTATTGAGCAGAGCTGAGAGCGACCAGCGGCTATCCTGACCTGCCCAAAAACGGGTCTCTTCGACTGTTTCTGTCGAAGCCACGCTGAACGTCAAGCATCTTGCCGCAGCAAGGGTGGTTGTAATGCAAGCCAATTTCTATCGAGCATTTGAAGATCGTCACCGCGGGAGCAGGGAACTGATCCTGTCCAGACTGCGTGTCTATCTGCCTTTCATTCTTCCAATCAAAGAACTCGAGGATACGCCTAGAGCGTTGGATTTGGGTTGTGGACGCGGCGAATGGCTTCAGCTACTGAAGGAATATGGTTTTGATGCCTTCGGCGTCGACTTGGACGACGGCATGCTGGAAGCCTGTGCTGCGCTTGGGCTGGCTACAAAGAAGGTTGACGCCTTGGCGTATCTTCAGGGTGTGGCCAGCCAAAGCCTCCAGGTGGTGTCCGGTTTCCATATCGTTGAGCATCTTCCATTTGAAGTGATGACCTCGGTGGTGGTCGAGTCCTTGAGGGTATTGACGCCCGGCGGTTTGTTGATACTGGAGACGCCAAACCCAGAGAACATCCTTGTTGGATCCAAGAGCTTTTACCTGGACCCGACACATGAAAAGCCAATTCCGCCAGAACTCCTTCTTTTTACGGTTGAACATAGTGGATTCTATCGATCGAAGATAATCCGGCTGCAAGAAGACCCTGACCTTAAGTCGAGGCAATCTCTATCGCTGTTCAATGTCTTGTCCGGCGCAAGCCCTGATTACAGCATTGTCTCTCAAAAGTCTGGACCCCCGGATTTTGTCAGGACATTCGACGAACCGTTCTCGAAAGAATACGGGATAACCCTAGATGCTCTGGCAACGGCTTTCACTGAGCAGGTCGACGGAAGAGTTGCGCAATCGGGAAAGCTGGCGGAGCAAGCCCAAGATGCCGCGGAGGATGCGCGACTTCGCGCTAGCGCAGTGGAGGCAAGAGCGAGTCAGGCGGAAGCTACAGCGGGGCAGGCGGAGGCAAGAGCGAGTCAGGCGGAAGCTACAGCGGGGCAGGCGGAGGCAAGAGCGAGTCAGGCGGAAGCTACAGCGGGGCAGGCG
>Ga0315279_10000245_pt1 | contig 118754 bp, 100 predicted proteins | sample YL17G06_20_MG_FD_203694 | JGI IMG/M metagenome (GOLD analysis project Ga0315279, IMG submission 203694) | Sediment microbial communities from Yellowstone Lake, YNP, Wyoming, USA - YL17G06_20 | ecosystem: Environmental > Aquatic > Freshwater > Lake > Sediment | place: USA: Wyoming | collected... | reverse complement strand
TCCTGGTGCCTGGCTGCTGATCAGCAGCGAAAAGCATTTGGAGCGGCTGCAGAACTCACCCCGTCGTCGCAAACCGGCATGCCTGCCAGCATGGATTGCATCCGATTCCTTATTTTAACGCCTATGGAGTGCGGGCCTTGGCTCCCCATTTACCTTCCGAAATAGGAAAAGGATGTGCTTCGTCAACCACCCGACCGAGTACCGTCACGGCGCTCTTTGCCTGTTCTGTGCTGATCCCGGGTTTGAGGCGAGCTATGAGGTCGTAGGAATGGGACCAGCGCTCGCTTAACTCTTCCGCATCGCTCGCACCTGCAGTGGTCCAGATTTCCGCAAGGCCGGTGAGACCCTGAAACCCTGAAGGCAACACTCCTATCACTGTGTATTTTTTGGTGTCGAGCGTTACTGTCTTCCCTAGGATGTTGGGATCGAGTCCGAAGCGGCGCTCCCACAGAGTGTGGGAGAGAACGGCCGCTGCATGAGTGACGGAAACTCCATCCTCATCTACAAGAAACGTTCGTCCAAGCTGAGTGGTGATGCCCAGCACGGGGAAATATGCGGCGGTCACGTTCTCACCCTGTATTCTCTCAGCTTCTTCGATTCCCGTCAGGTTGTAAGTGCTGCTGCGGTATAGCGCCAGATCTTCAAAGACGCGCTGATTCTGCCGGAGGGTTTCGAATTTCGGGTATGACCAGACCATGTCATCAGTCGGCATATCACCTGGGTGAGAGGGCATGGTGAGAGATACCCTCATGAGGCGGTCCGGCTCTTTATATGGGAACGGACGCAAGAGCGTCGCGTTAACTACACTGAAGATTGCGGTGTTTGCACCGATCCCGACGGCGAGCGTGAGCATGGCTACAAGTGTAAAGCCGGGCTGCCTTCGAAGACTTCGGGCCGTGTAGCGAAGGTCCTGCAAAAATGTCTCCATGCCTGGATCTCTTTCGGTGGTTCCTCCTTCTTAGACTAAGCCCATCCTCGTTTGGTTGGAAGTTTTTTCCCTGAGGGCTCTGCGCCTCTGTGGTGTCACAGCGTCTGCGACAGCGCGGATGCTGCACCCTGCCCGAGTGCGACGAAATCCGGAACTGGATAGCAGGGGATCATCACGAATTCCCCCCAAGACCAACGGGCTAGGTGTCAGTCCATTCTCTTATTGACCGGTGAGAAAAGATTCGATAGTCTCGTCACAAAAATGACAACCACTTATGTGGCAGGCAGGCGAATCTTCAAAATCCATCCTTCATCCGTCTTTGTCGCAGAAAATCCAGCTCATCAATTTCCTACCATTGTTTGGCTGTCATTAGTACGCAGCCGTCAAAAGCCAAGAGGCACGCCGTCGAACGGTTCGAGCTCCCTCGTGGGGACGGCTGCCCACCAAAGAAGAGGAGAATGACTATGGCCTTCTGTTCGAAATGCGGATCACAACTGAGCGAAGGGGTCGCCTTCTGCGCTGCCTGTGGGGCTCCCGCCGGGACCAGAGCCCGTCCCGTGGAACCGCCTACCCCTCCGCCTCAGGCCCACGAAAGCTATAATCCTGCCGGAACAGGGACAGCTCCCAACCTAATGACCCGTGTCACCAATATCCTCACAAAGCCCAAAGAGGAATGGCGGGTCATAGCCGGTGAATCGACGAGTGTGGCTTCTCTGTACAGCGGTTATATCGTGATTTTGGCAGCTATCCCGGTTTTGGCCAGTTTCATCAAAATGTCCTTGATCGGGAGCAGCCTGCTCTTCACCACGTACCGCGTGGGAATCTTGACCGGACTGATTGGTGCAATAGTGGGCTATGCCTTGTCGCTCGGCGGAGTTTACCTTGCGGCTTTTGTCATAGAAAAACTGGCGCCCACGTTCCAATCGCAAGGCGATACACTTCAGGCGCTGAAGCTTGTAGCCTACGGGTACACGGCCGCCTGGGTCGCTGGTGTGTTCAACCTCCTGCCAATTATCGGCATCCTGGCCGTTCTGGCCGGCGGCATCTACAGCATCTACCTTTTCTATCTCGGGCTTCCGGTGCTGATGAAAACGCCGCCAGACAAAGTCGTCGCCTACATGATCGTGGCGGCTGTGGTGATTTTCGTAATCTACATAGTAATCGGCGTGGTCGTAGGTACCATCACGGCAGCATCGTATGTAGGTAGTCGCCTCATCGGTTAGGGCTTGCGGGTAATCGATTGCAGTAGCGTAACCGCAATCTTCAATCACCGCAAAGACGCGAAGGGCGCGAAGAAAAGCGCAGAGAGGACGCGGATCGACGCCGGCAAACGCGAACGGGGGCACCGGCTTCCGCTGCCCTTTAGGTTCGCCCACCATCTTGTCAGCATCGCCCAGCACCTTTCAGCGGCTGACTCTTCCGCGCCCTTCTGTCCAAGCCAACGCGGCCGTCTCAAGACTAGCTTTGAGCTCTGTGAGGATGGACTTCAGCCCGTCCGCATGACTTCATGGGTCAGGATTACCATCAAATGCAAAAGCCTCTTTTTCAAATAGATGCGGCATTTGATAAGCTCATTTTTATCTTGAGGCTATAGGGGCGCGGGCTAAAGCCCGCCCCCACAAAGTGCTTGTTTTGGGGTGTTTTGAGACAACCTCCAACGCGCACTCGGCCGCTTTCGGGCACTGACCCGTCGCCAGGGCTATTCCGAGTTGGATTGAGGGCGCCCGGCCGCGCTGTGATTCCGTAGTCTCACTTAATGTTGAAACCACAGAGACGCAGAGGGGAGGTCAACGAACTGCGGCGCGCTGTTGAGGAATATCAGCCATCGGCCACCAGGAGAAGTGCTCCAGATCACGCTGTCACTCTCGAGCCATGGGCCCAGTTCCCGTACATCTGTTCCGTCGCTTGCGCAGGAAAGGAGTCTGCGTGCGGTAATCTCTTCCGAACCTCTGGGGCCCTTGACGTGAATCCTTTGATAGAAAAAGACGCGCTCGTCGCCCTGATTCCAGGAGAGCAGGAAGTTGTCCCCCTGTGATACCAGAGGAACTGTCGTGCCGGTCCGGCGGTCGACACGATATATCGCGCTATCCGAGTCATCATCGCCCGTCGAAGTCCCCGAGAAGAAAAAGCTTCGGCTCTCGCCGTCCCACAGAATGGCCGTGCTGGGATTGCCGGAAGCGGCTATCCAGGATCGGCCTGTTTGGACATCGAACAGGCGCAGATAGTACTGCGGGCGTCCTTTGAGTCCGAGGCCTGTCTCTTTTTCGGGTAGGACGAAACAGGATGAGTCCGGCGCCCAGTAGATCATGGGCGAGAAGGTCTCGAGCTGGTCCGTGTCGAAGCCGATTGTAGCTAGCCTGCGCCAATTGTTAAAGCCGAAGTCGGCCAGGAAGACCTCCGCCGTGTCCGCGTGTTCGTCGTACAGAACAGCGGCTACATACCTCCGCGAAGGAGACGGCTCGATGGAGTAGGCATCGGCGGGATGCGGCAGAAACTCCGTTAGCCAGCCAGTGTACGGGTCGAGGAGCAGAGCGGTGACTTTATCGCTGACGGCTCTCTGAAAAATCACCGTGCCTGGGACCGCTCCCCATGCGACTGTATTGGGCAGTGCAATCCTGGGTAAATCGGAATGGCCCGAGGTCTCGACGCTGGTGCTGTCGGCGATTTTCCGCAGGCCATAGCCATCGGCGCCGATGGTCCAAACCGAATATGGAATCTGGTTGTCGGTCGGGCTTTTTGTCTCTTCATCGTCCTTGCGGATAATGGCAAACAGGATTTCATCCATAAAAGGAGACCATTGCGGATGGATGCAATACCTTCCGTCCCGCAATGCAAAGATCTGCTTGGACAGGCCAGAGCGTGCATCGAAGATCCATATGCCGGAGCCAGGGATCTCTTCCGTCAGGTTCGGCACGGCGGCGGCGCGGGAGCCGTCGGGTGACCAGGACGCCAGAAACCGGCCATGATAGGTTTCAGGCCCGCATCCCAGCGTCGCCAGGGACAACATTAGAAGTGCACCAATCCCGCAAACTGATTTAGTCCGCGATTTTTCAATGCCTTTCATGGCCGTCTCCTGTCGCACCTTCCGTCACCACGGAATAGCGATATCCCTGTCGAGAAATTTCATTCATTCGTGGTTCTGGCGCAGGATCTTGGGCTCTTGGAACATGACGAGCATGACCAGCTGTTCGAAGGCGCCCCGCAGGATTTCTTTGGCGTCGGCTTCGACTACCCGGAAGCCAATGTCAAAAGGATGAAGTGGCTTGGCAATGGTCCCTATCGTGTGTGGAAGAACCGTTTGATGGGCGGGACGCTTAACGTCTGGGAGAACGAGTACAACAACACCGTCACCGGCGCCGGTCCGTGGAAGTACCCTGAGTTCAAGGGGTACTATTCCAACGTCCAGTGGGTTCAGTTCCAGACCAGCGAGGGTCAGATCACGGCCCTCGTCCAGCAGAATGATCTGTTCCTGCAGGTGCTGACTCCGGAGTTCCCCGAGATGAAGCTAGCCGGAAAGACGTTCGTGCCGTTCCCCGCCGCCGGCATCTCGTTTCTGCACGCCATTCCCGGCATCGGCAGCAAGTTCATCGATGCACGGAGTTCCGGCCCGCAGGGCGAAAAGACGGTGGCCAGTGGCGGCTACCAGGGCTCGGTGAGCTTTTTCTTCGGCAAGTGAAACAAGTGATGCACGGCGTTCCATACCTCTTTTGTGTGATTCTTTGTGTCCTTTGCGTCTTCGTGTTTTCCTTTTAAACGACATCACAAAGGCGCGACGACAAAAAGAGCTGCAAAAGCACTCGGGTTATTGTCAGCGCTTCTTTAAGGTCACGCTGAGTCCTTCGCCCTGCATGCAAAAGATCGTTTCCAGGTCGGGATTGGATGTGACCTTTTTGACGTATTCCTCTACCATGTCCACGTTGTGGGCTAAGATCAGACCGCCGGGGCGCACAAGTGGCAGCAGCTTGTTCAAGTAGTCGGTGTAACCTTCCTTGTCTGCGTCGATGAAGACCACATCGATCGGTTCCTTCAATCGAGTTATGGTCTGGTGGGCATCGCCCTCGACAATGGTTACCATCTGGTTGACGCCGGCCTGCTGGAAGTGCTTGCGCGCCGTAGCTGCCCGACCGGGGTCGATCTCAAAGGTGGTCAACTTGCCTCCGCGGCGCTGGAGGGCGATGTAGACGAACTGCAAATCTCTTGAGCAGGCGCCCCAGACCGAATGCGCGCTCCTGCCGCATGACGGAGCTATGAGCAAATTCCCCTCTCTCAACACGATTTCGCTGTATCATTCGAGTTTGGGAGCTTTGGAGCAGCCCGGGGAAGTTAACATAACGCCCCCATATCGGAAGCAGGATCCATACCGGGGCATGCGACAAAACTACAGTTAGTTTTTCCCATCCATAGAGAGGTGGCGTCATGAAGATAGTTGGCGGTTTGCTCTCGGTGCTGCTGTTCGTTGTCTCGGTTTCGCTCCATGCGCAAACCGCCCAAGACCTTTTTGCAACGAAAGAGCGGACAGCGATCGTCACGAATGTCAGCGGCAACGTCGTCGAACTGCGGAATCCCGAGTTTCCTGGTATGTGCGGAGATTTCGGATGGGAATGGGGGTCGTGTATCGTCGCAAGGCTTGATCCATTTAGGCTGGGGATTCCGTCGAACGTCATCGAGTCGATCAAGTGCCCTGACTTGCCGAAAAAGGACAAGTACGGTTCGACGATCAAGACGTGCGAAATCACTCATTCGAGTTTCGGCGAGCGCCGGACGGTGGCTGCCGTATTGTCGAATGGCATCAAGGGAACGACGCCTTCGGGAGAGGAGTTCATCCAGATCGAGCATCTGCGATCGGTCACGTTCCGCGGATCCGCGCCTGCAGCCGTCGCTCAGGAAGGGCGGCCGCAGTTCGATGCGACGCTGGTTCTCACGGACGGCCGGAGCGTTCCCGTCGGCAATCTGATCGCCGAATATGGCGACTACGTTCGAGCGAGCATAGGAATCGGCGGGACCACGCGTCGCAGGCCGGAAGGGGAGATCTACGTCACGAAAGGCGGCAACCATTTCACATTGCGCTTTGGTGAGCTGCGCGCGATCGAGTTCCTGCCGGCCGGCCAGGTCAGAATCACCTCGATCGATGGCAGCACGGCGCTGGCAGATCTGTCGAGAGTGCCCCGCGAGGAGCTGAGGAATCTCAGCGGGGTTTCGAGCGACGGGCAGTTCATCATTTTCGCCGGCGACCTCAAGGCAATCCGATTTGGTCCGCAATTGAACGCATCGGACTCGAGTCGCGCCGGCGCGAACGCAAAGGAAGTGCGGCCAGGCGTGTCGGTCGTCCTGCTGGGTGTCGAGAGAGCTGCGCAGTTCAACGTCGGTCGCGGGCAGGTCATAAAGCCCAAGGATCCGGCATACGAGTACGCCGTGGTGAAGATGAGCCTGAGCTGGCCTGCAAGCGCGGAGGTGTTCGAGCTCGCCAGCTCGGATCTGCAACTGTTGGATGCCGAGGGCAAATCGCTCGATGCACAGCCTCTGTCGGTCTTTCGGCTCATGATCGAAGGTACGAACGAGAAGCATCCGGTCGACCTCCCTTTCCTCATCCGAAAGGGGATCGGCCTGAAATCATTTCGGATTGGGAACGCTGTATTCGACCTTCGTGACGCGCCGGTCAAATAGCAGAAGGAACGTAAGTCATGACGAAACGAAACGCCCTTGTTAGAACCGTAATCATGGCGGGTTTCGTTGTGTGTGTTCCGCTTTGTGCCGATGCCGGCGTCATCTCCGGTTCCGTCTTCGAACTGGGTCGCCCGCGCGGCAAAGCGGACGTCACCGTCACGAGCTTCGTGGACCGGCAGTGCGTCGCTCTGGCGGAGAAGAAAGAGCGCACGAAGGCCGAGGCGGATCAGGTCGCGGCGTGCCGCAAGGAAAGCGCACGCGTGACGACGACGCGCCGGCTGGAGCGGCTCTGCCGTTATACCGGCCGTCCTCCGTTGGCGCTGAAGCGTCTGTCGCTGCTGCCCGATGGCCGGCTGCTGTATCGTCTCAAGCGCCGTTGGCGCAACGGGACGACGCATGTGGTGTTCGAACCGCTGGAGCTGATCGAGAAGCTCGCGGCGCTTGTGCCACCGCCAAGATTCAACCTGGTCAGATACCACTGAAATGGAAATAGGGGACGCTCCCCTATATCCTGCGTGGGTACCATGGTTGTCACGAAGACGGCTTCATAGGAAAAATGATATAGGGGAGCGTCCCCTATTTCCCGGAGTCAGGGATCTTTTCCGTCAGGTTCGGCACGGCGGCGGCGCGGGAGCCGTCGGGTGACCAGGACGCCAGAAACCGGCCGTGATAGGTTTCGGGCCCGCATCCCAGCGTCGCCAGGGACAACACCAGAAGTGCACCAATCCCGCAAACTGATTTAGTCCGCGATTTTTCAATGCCTTTCATGGCCGTCTCCTGTCGCACCTTCCGTCACCACGGAATAGCGATATCCCTGTCGGAAGATTTCATTGATTTGTGCAATTCGTGCAATTCGTGGCTGCTTTTTACTTCCGGCGGAACCAGCGCGTAACGGCGAGCTTGATGGGGGTGTAGTTGGCGGCGAGGACCATGAGGAAGACGCCCGTAATAAGCAGGCTGATAGGCCAGGACATGCGTTCCTTGAAGAGATCCATCTGCAGACGGGTGATGCCGATGGCGAGGAAGATCAATCCGGTGGCGAAAAAATTTTTCATCTGCTTCGGCACGCTTCCGAAGACGAACAGGCACGCGGCCACGGGCAGGAGAATCTCGAAGAAGCGCGCCTCATGCCGGAGAGAGGCATCGGCAATGGATTTATCCCATCGGTCCGACGCCACCAGCCCGAGAAGAAGGATGGACGTGAGCACGTGTCCGGGTATGACGAAGCGGAAGGATTTGGCGACCCAGCGCATTTGAGCTGACCCAAACCTCTCGCTGATGCTCTGCAGGGCAAGATAGATTCCGGCGTTGACGATGAAAAGGTACTCGAGCTGGCCGCGCGTCGCGGGCATGACCGCCTTCAGCCAGTCCGCGTAAGGCTTGTGAAAACCTGCCACGCCGCTCAGCGCGGTGAAGGTGAATATCACCGCGATGGGGTAGAAGTAGCGGGAGTCCGCCGGAAAGCGCAGACGCTCGATACAGGCAGCAAGGAAGAAGAACAGCACGGCAAAGGGGATCAACCGAAAATAGACCCTGCCCGGGTCGTTTTCGAACCAATCGAGCATTCCCATGCGCAGCAGGGTCACGAGGCAGAGCAGGGCGCCGACCACCGCGAGAACGAGAGAGAAGACAGAGGACTTCGTGAAGCGGCGGAGCCAGAAATAGGCGGGCAGCGAGAGCAGAAAGGACCACCACATCTGCGCATTCGTGGTTCCCGTGAAAGGCGCGCCCTCCTTCGACTCCTGGAACATGGGGAATTTCGCGAAGAACTCCAGGCTTTCTTTGCCCTGGCTGAACTGCGTCAGGATGCGCCACTCCTTCATGGCGACCAGCATCAGCGTGGGTAGCAGGAGACAGAAGGCGAGGAGATAGGCAATCGCGATACGCAACTGGCCCTGTTTCCAGCAGCGTATGCCGATGTATGCCATCGGGGCCGTTGCCGCACCGACCAGCAGCACAGAAGGCGTTCCCGTGAGGCCGGGATAGCGGAAGAGGAGAACCAAAGCAGCTGCCACAACAAGAACCCAGGCGCCGAGATAAAGCGTGACCTGGGTAATCGAGAGGCGGCGCACTTCGAGGATCCAGGCGTCTTCCTTTTCGATGAGGCGGTCGTAAAGCTTGCGGAATGCGTCGAACTCGTACTCCGACAGGATTCGATCCTGCCGCCAGCCGCCCAATTCGCGCAAGTGCTGCTCGATTTTTCCCGACATAAGGCGGGAGTAGTTTGTGGGGCTCGCCAGAACCGGTTCGCCCGCCAGGTAGCGCTCCAGGTCGTCGGCCAACTCTCGCGCAGAGCCGTAACGCTCCTCCGGCCGCTTCTCCAAGCACTTGAGGCAGATGTTTTGAAGTTCTCCCGGGATGGCGGCATTGATCCGGCGCGGCAGCACCGGATCTTGAGTGCAGATCATCCGCACCTGCTCGGAATAGCTTTCAGATCTGAAAGGAACGATGCCGGTGAGCATCTCGTAGAGGATGGTTCCTAGGGAGAATATGTCACTGCGTGCGCCCAGAGAAGGATCCGCCTGGGCCTGCTCCGGCGAGAAGTAATCGGGAGTCCCCATCACCTGGCCGGCTTGTGTGATCCGGCTGCCTTTTTCATCCACCTGCTGGGCCAGTCCGAAGTCGAGCAGCTTGGGTTCCAAGTCGGAGCCGACCAGGATGTTTCCCGGCTTCAGGTCGCGGTGCACGATTTGGTTGCGGTGCAGGAAGTCGACCGCGCGCACGACTTTGTTCATCAGCTCCGCTTTCTGGCTGATCGTGAGGGCACGCGCAGCGTCAGTCAGCGGCACACCCTCGACGTATTCCATGACGAAATGCGGAATCTCGTCGGGCTGGCCAAGGTTGTAGATGCGGACGACGTGTGGATGGCTGAGCCGCGCCATCGCACGTGCTTCCTGCATAAACCGCGTTCGCACCTGCGGATTGTGCAGGTAGCGCGGGCTGAGGATCTTGATGGCCACCTTGCGACCCAGCCCCTCGTCCACCGCCAGGAGGACGCGGCCCATCCCTCCGGAACCGATGACGCCGAGGATTCTGTGGCCGGATAGGCGCTCGGGAAGTGCTTCCAGCCCGGCCTCGGAGGATACGGGCTTCTCAGTACCGCTCAGGATGCTGTCGAGATCGGTAATGGTCTGGAGCTCGATCCTGAGCTCCGGCTCCAGATCCGGGTGAAGTTGACAGAAGCGGTCCGGATCGATATCTCTCTCCTGAGCACGCAGGTCGAGAAACTCAGCGATGGCTTCCGCCACAAGCTGCTCGCGGGCGGTTTCCGGCCGCTCATCGCGTGTACTGTCTGCAGGATCTGGGGTTCGTGGCTGGGTCATTGGGATTGTGTCGCTTCCTGGACTTGCCGGAATTGCCTGAGGGCACGGTGCAGGAGCAGGGCCGTGGCCTCGCGTGATTTCCCCAGTTTTTCCGCCATCTCCTGCGTGGTCAGGCCTTCCACTTTCGCCAGGATGATTGCCTGCCGGTATTGCTCCGGCAGCGTGTCGAGCTTCTTTAGCAACCGGAGAACTGCCTCGCGTTCCGTGAGCAGCCGGCTGGGCGTTTTCGTGTCCACAGGCTCCAGGCCGCTGGGGTGGCTCTCGGAACGGAGGGGGACTCTCGCGCCGGCATCGCGCTTGTCTCTTCCCTGGTAACGTGCCGCGTCTGCGAGCACGTGCTCCGCGATGCTCGACAGCCAGCGGAAAAAGCTTCCGGGTGACCGGTAGGCGAAGTGATCGAATTGCCGGTAGGCGCGCAGAAAGGTTTCCTGGAGAATATCGTCGACCTCGAGAGCGCTTTGCAGCCGCGGCCCCATGCGGTAGTGGATAAGGACGGCGAGGCGCGGCCGGTACTTCTCGAAGAGCGGGGTGAACGCGTCGCGGTCTCCTCGTTTGATCCTCTCGATAAGGTCAAGAGTGGACGTGGCCTGTTCCATGGAATCTCGTATAGGAATCGATTTCACCCTACCAGCAGCCGCTCCCGCGATTCAAGCTCATTCTAGTATGCGGATGCGCAGTTTCCCTGCTTCCCGGTTGGACTAGCAGGCTGCAGGCTGCAGGCAGATGGCACAAGCCCAGTTAGGGACTGTGTATCAGCGACAGACTGCCTGCTGCCATCTGCCCACTGCCGGCTCTCTTAGTGCAAAACGCGGCCAGAGATCGATCATGCACACACTAATTGTGTTAGATTAGGACTATGGGAGGGTCATATATGCGCTTCAATATCTGCTTTGTTTTTTCTTTGTTGGCGCTGGTGGCGCTGGCTATGCCCTGCGGGCTGGCCGCGATCCCCGCGAGTGACGATGCGTTTCTTGGCCGTTGGGACATTACGATTGCGCCGGCGGATAAAGGCCGCGCACGCTACTGCTGGCTTGAACTGACCAAGGAAGAAGGAACGCTCCAGGGGCGTTTCAATCAGGGTGGCGGTGCAGTTTTTCCCTTGAAGGAGCTTGCCATCGAAATCGGCGAGTTGAAATTCCAGCATCAGTTCGGCAGGCCGGCAGATAACCTGCAGGCTGTCTACCGCGCCCACGTGACTAACGGCCGCCTGGATGGGACCGCCACCTTCGGCAAGGGAGCTCCACGGACCCTGACCGGGGTACGCCCACCGGTCTGGCCGGCCAAGCTGGCCGTGAGAAAACCCGGCAAGCCCATCGAGCTTTTCAACGGGAAGGATATGACGGGTTGGTTGGGACAGAACACCGGAAAGCCGACCGGTTGGACCGTCAGGAACGGTGTCATGGTCAATGACGATCATCCAGCCGATGTTTCTGCGGACAACATCTATACTGAGGCGAAGTTCCGCGATTTCAAGCTCGAAGTCGAGTTCAACGTGGCCTCGAAAAGCAACAGCGGCGTTTACCTGCGCGGGCGTTATGAAATCCAGGTCATGGATGACGCCGGACAGCCGCTGAACGTGCACAGCCAGGGCGCTCTATACGGATTCATCATTCCCAGCACGAATGCCAGCAAGCCGGCCGGCGAGTGGCAGAAATATGAGATCACGCTGGTAGCGAATCGCGTCACGGTGGTTCTCAATGGGACCAAGATTGTCGACAATGCGGAAGTCCCGGGAATTACCGGCGGTGCACTGGATGCCAGTGAAAGCGAGCGGGGCCCGATCATGCTGCAGGGAGATCACGGCCTGATCCAGTATCGCAAGGCGGTGCTGACCCCGCTTAACTAAAAGAGCAGGCAGCAGGCAGACGGCAGCAGGCAGTATCTAACCGAAATGTTTTTTTCTGGGTTTTTATTGCCAGCTGCCTACTGCCTTCTGCCTGCTTCTCTCCAATTGTGTTTTCCAAAGGCGACTAGAATCGTTTCCTGAAACGAAGGAATCGCGGGTTAGTAGCATAGGGCACGCACGCCGTGCCCTTCGGCATTTGAACGGAAGGGAACATCGCATTGCTTGAAGCCGGCGTAAGAAAAGACATCCGCAACATCGCGATCATCGCGCACGTCGATCATGGAAAAACAACGCTGGTGGATGCCATGTTGAAGCAAAGTGGCACGTTTCGTGAAAACGAACGGATCGTGGAGCGCGTCATGGACAACCTCGATCTCGAGCGCGAGCGAGGCATCACCATCATGGCGAAGAACACGGCCATCCACTACCGTGGCATTAAGATCAATATCGTCGACACGCCGGGGCACGCGGACTTCGGCGGTGAGGTCGAGCGCGTACTCAAGATGGTCGATGGCGTGATGCTCCTGGTGGATGCTTCCGAGGGCCCTCTGCCTCAGACTCGCTTCGTCTTGCGCAAAGCCCTGGAGCAGCAGCTCCCCGCCATCGTCGTGGTAAACAAAATCGACCGCTCCGATGCGAGGCCGCAGGAGGTAGTCAACGAAATCTATGATCTCTTCATTGATCTGGATGCGAGTGAAGAGCAGATAAGTTTTCCAATTCTTTACGCGGTCAGCAGGGAGGGTATTGCAAAGCGCAGCCTGACAGACGATTCCGAGGATTTGCGTCCGCTCTTCGATCAGATCGTGGAGACCATCCCAAAACCGCGGCCGATCCTCGAGGACAAACTCCAGATCCTGGTCACAAACCTGGATTACAACGACTATGTGGGTCGCATAGCGATCGGACGCATTTTCTCGGGAAAGGTCGCGGTGGGAGACAGCGTCTCGGTCTGCAAGCTCGACGGATCCGTACAGAAGACCAAAATCACCAAGCTCTTCACGTTCGAGGGACTCAAGCAGCAGCCCGTCGAGGAGGCGAGCGCCGGCGAAATCATTGCACTTGCCGGTATCGAAGGAATCTACATCGGGGAAACTGTAGCGGACGCGGAAGACCCGGCGGCGTTGCCTCCTATCAACGTCGACGAACCTACAATTTCCATGATTTTTCACGTGAACACTGCTCCGTTTTCCGGAAGAGATGGGAGATATGTGACTTCGCGGCACCTGAGAGCGCGTCTGGAAAAAGAGGTCCTCGGCAATGTCGCGATCCGTGTCGAGGAGACCGAGGTAACGGATAGCTTCAAGGTCTCCGGGCGGGGGGAGCTTCAGCTGGCGATCCTGATCGAAATGATGCGCCGCGAGGGCTACGAGATGCAGGTCTCAAAGCCTGAGGTTATAATCCGCACCGTGGACGGTAAGAAGATGGAACCGATCGAGTTCGTCGTGATTGACTGCCCCGACACGTTCATTGGCGTCGTGACCGAAGCGCTCGGCCGCCGCCGGGGACAGATGACAAAGATGATCAACCACGGTGCGGGGCGTGTGCGCATGGAGTTCGAAGTGCCCTCCCGGGGCTTGATCGGCTTCCGTTCCGAGTTCCTGACGGACACCAAGGGAACGGGCCTTCTCAACACCCTATTCCTGCGCTGGGATGAATGGTCCGGTGACATTACCAACCGGCTCACCGGCGCGTTGGTTGCTGATCGGGCTGGAATGTCCAAGAGTTATGCCCTCTATAACCTGCAGGAGCGGGGCGAGATCTTCATCAAGCCGGGCACCGAGGTTTACGAAGGTATGATCGTCGGAGAAAATGCGCGTGATGTCGATCTCGACGTGAACGCGACCAAGGAGAAGAAGCTCACCAACATGAGAGCTTCAACCGCCGATGAAGCGATCCGGCTTGTCCCCTTTCGTGAACTCTCGCTGGAGCAGGCGCTGGAATTCATCAACGAGGATGAGTTAGTAGAGATCACGCCGCAGCACATCCGCCTGCGAAAGAAGGTACTCGCCGCTAACCAGCGCTGACCTTGTCAAATTGCAGGAAATCTGCCACGAATTTCACGAATTACACGAAAAAATCAATGACTTAGTAACTCAATGCGCGGCTATCGAAACAAGAGTGCAGCGAAATCGGCCAGATTGCGCCGCCACACCATCCAGGTGTGTGCGCCTGACGTTTCGATCCGGGTATAACGGATCCCCTTCGATTTGAGCCAGTCGCCGAACTTGCGGTTGCCCTCAATCAAACGGTCCTCCTTGCCGCAGGCAATCCAAAGCAGGTGCAACTGGTCGTTGGCTCTAGAGTCAAGCTTGGTAAAAGTAGCGCCGAAATCTTCCGCAAGGCCGCCGGAACTGAAAGCGCCAACCCAGGCAAAGCGATCCAAAGCATTCAGGCCGGTGAAGAGCGATTCCGCTCCGCCCATCGATAGCCCGGCGATTGCCCGTCGGCTTCGGTCTTTGGAAACGCGGTAGGCCTGCTCTACCTGAGGGAGCACCTCCTGGAGGGTGGCGTCCCTGAATCTTTCCATATTACGGCGCCCCATGGCAGGATCGCGGGGGCCGGTGCGCGCGAGGATCTCCGGTGCACCGTATCCGAGCGGCATCACGATCAGCATGGGCTTGGCCTTTCCCTGGGCGATCAGGTTGTCGAGGATCACATGCGCCCGTCCGACCGCGGTCCACCCGCTCGCGTCATCGCTGAATCCGTGCAGGAGATAAAGGACCGGGTAAGTGGTCCGCGATCTTGGATCGTACCCCGGTGGAGTGTAGACATAGAAGTCCCGGTCGTCCCCGACGATGATGGATTTATAAAAGTGCCGGTGAAGGGAACCGTGGGGCACGTTGTTGATTTCCCAAGGTAGAGAAGTCGGCCCGGGTACATGCACAACGCTCTGCGTATTGAGGAGGTTTGGCTTCATTCTGGGATTTGAAGGGTCGATGAGGCTTACGCCGTCAGCAACAATCGAGTAACCGTAGAGATCCGGCTCGAGTGGATCGGTGGTCACGGACCAGACACCCTGCTCGTCCTTTTGCATCGCTACGCGTTGTGCGCCCTCGCGCGCCAGAAAGACCTCCTTGGCATTTGGAGCGCGGAACCGGAAAGTCACGCGGCCATCGGAGTGCACCTCCGGAGAGATAATCGGCTGCTGGCCCGGCAGCTGTGCGGGAAGGAGAACAACAAATAAAAGAAGCGGGAAAATGTGGCGCATGACCTTTTTCCTCCTGATCTCAGCTTTCAAGGACTCGACGGCTTTCTCAATTTGCGTGTCCCGTCCAGTTACGGATTTCGGGAATTATTCAATAAGCCTTTTGAGCATCTCTATCGCGACGGAGTCGGATAAGCAAGCGAAATTCAGGGCATGGCGAGCATTTGCCTTGGTGTCCAATTCCTTCAAAGTGAAGCGGACGCTGACTATGAAAGGCTGCTCGCCGTGTACCCAGTGGCCGTAAGTCGTGGTGACGAAGGTTCCATCCGGGAGGACTTCCACTCCCGGGTAGCCGCAATCGGTCCCTTCGAGGTTGTCCATCAGACGGACCCTGTATTGGCCCTCGCGTCCCTGCACGATGTCTTCGTAGGTGCCGACCCATCCGGCCCAGTCCCCGCGCGTCGGGCTCTCGGGGGCCATGTCGCGAAAACTGATGAAGAGGCGCCCGTCGGGCCCGTATTTGCCGGTGTGCCGATCTCCGGTCAGGGCTCCCGGCAGTTCGCGCGGCGCACTCCAGGTGGTCCCCTCGTCGTCGGAGAACATAACCCATGAGTTGCGGACGCGGCGATTCTCACGAAGAAGCATTGCCAGTTGCTTGCCGTCGGGTGAGCGGACGATGCCCGGCTCGCACAGGTGGATTTGATCCGACTTGTAGATCTCTTCGGGAGCCGACCATGTCAGGCCGCCGTCGCGAGAAACAGTTCTGTAAAGCGTCATGATAGGACTGAGGCGGCCCTCCTTCCGAAAAAAGCGCCCGTCATCATGGAAGACGGCGAGGTAGTCGCCGTTCCTCAATCTCTCGACGCTGGCCATGGCAACAATCCCGCCGAAGTCTCCGATCGGTTTCAGCTCGGTCCACGTCTCTCCGTCGTCCACAGACACAGACATGCGGATCGGGAAGAGTCCCGAAAAAAGAATCAGCCGGCGGACGCCCGCTTTGTCGACCACGCGGTGAACCGTGGGGGTCTCGAGCGAAGTCTCCCAGCTTTGCGGAGTGAGCAGGCGCGCAGACCATGTCAGCCCTCCATCGCGGCTGCGCTTCATGACGATTGGGCCTTTTCCGTGCCCCTTAGGGTACACGGCAAGAATGGTCCTGCCGTCCTCCAGAAGCACGGTTGTCGGATGTCCGAGATACTGGCCGTGTTCCCTGTCCACGACGACGTAGCGCTGCTCTTCGCCCGCGAGATCGATCAGTGGAACGGAAAATCCGCGGAGCCGGGTTGCCGGCGGTTGGCCCTGGATTCCCCCCGACAGCCCGCAGGCGATTGCGATACAGGTCACATACACTCTCGCGATTCGGGTTTTCATAGTACCGGCTTCCTTTGCGCAGCAGGCTAAAGATTAGCGTTACATTGCCGGTAGATATCCTATTTCCTGACTATCTGCTTTGTCATGTCAATCCGCTTTATGCAGGGACAGTCGCAAGCATGAGCTGCGATTGCTGCCCTGACCGCTCATATTCCCGAAAAGGGGCACAGATCGTCAGGTATTTCGGCTATTACAGTAACAAGGCCCGCGGGCAACGACCCAAGAAGCGAGAAAGCACTGCTACTGCTGCGCCGTTGTTAGGTGTTTGCCCGAGCCCGAGCAAGACGACTTCCGGCGCCACTGCAAACGAGCCTGGGCTCCTCTGATTCGCAAAGTTTATCTCGATGATCCTCTCACCTGTCCCCGATGCGGCGGCCGAATGAGGATTCTGGCGGCCTGTCATTCGCGAAGTCATCTGCAAGTATTTGGATTGTGGCGACTCACGCCGAGGATTCGCTCGTGTTCGGTGTTCGGCCTGCCGCCGGGAGTTTCTTCTCCCCTATTCCTGCAAAGGCCGATAATATGGTGATCCGGATCAAAGCAGCCACGCAGGATTCCGGAAAGTGTGCCCGTCGTGGCACCAGGCCACGGCTGCCCTTTATAATCGCTGCCTGGAGGCCACAATGACCCAGGAACTACACGGGCCTGATCAGGTCCTCGATCTTCGCCGCGGCAAGTTTGCCGAGACGCCGGCACACCTTGAAATCGGTCCGGCCCTCGCGGATCTCGGCGCAATGCAGCGGAGACTCAGAAATCCACCACCGCCAGAACTCCTGGCCTTTCTGGCCGCAGATTTTCTTTGCCGCCTTCCTCTCCAGCTTTAAATCGCCGGAATAAATCCCGATTGCCATTTCTCCGCCGGTAAGGAACCCGCAAAGATCCTTGTTATTCAATCCTCCTCCAAAGGCCCCGGCGACCCAGATCAGATTCTCAGGTTTTTTTAGAAATCGCAAGGCAACTGCCAAGCCGGACTCGGCTCAGCTGAAGCCTTTGCCGAAGAAATTGTCCAAATCTTTGGCCATGGCCGATTTGTTTACAATCTCGATTTCTGCGGTCGACAACTCCTCTCTCAGATCCGGGCCCTTTGGGGCAGTCTGTGACTGCAATGGACGCGCACAGGCGAACCGCGCTCCAAATAAGAGCAATGGCGAACTAACGAGAAATTCTCTCCTGCGCATGCCGACTTCTTTCTGCTGTCAAGGGCGCCGATCGGCGCCGCCGACCTGAGCGTATCACGGGTTGCCGGGGAAGGATAGTTCGGGATTACAGCTCGACCACGCGGGATTCGCCGTTGACTCTTTGCAGCACTTGATCATGCGCATTCTCAATGACAAGAAACTGCACGCGGTTCGAGATGGCCCTTTTTCTCCTTGGGGAGGATAGCGCGGGATGAATTCGGCGTTTTTAGCAGGGACACCCACCAAATGACACAACTCAGCGGCCAGGGCCCACTTTGCATCCCCGATCCATTGCACCTTATCAGATAGCCGTTACCAGGCTGGATTGTTTCCTTTTGCGGCCCACTTATCAACTTGCTCGTTATAGATCTTCCGTTTGCTGAACAACCACCTGCCGTTTACCTTAGCCATTTCATCCTCATAGTGACCGAAGGAGTTGAGAGTGGCAGTTCGTTTGGGATTATTGTTCCCCATATGGAACCAATAGGCTCGCCCTATTGCCTTGTCACCGTTAATCTTTATGACGATGTTCGTGATGTTGTAACGTCCGGCCGCGGGACGCAATCCCGAAGTATCTTTGGCTGCCTGAGCTTCGGCGTTTTTGCGACTCTCAACGATGAAGTTCCGGATCGCGTCGCGACCACGTATCTCCCCGGTGCCGAAATCGAGCACCCCATCAGTTAAGAACGTTGATGCGTAAGCCTCTGCATCTCGAAAATCCAGCGCAAACATGTAGCGGGCCTGAAGATCCTCGATCATAGCCCGATCCTCGGCGTAGCTGCTCTGGGCAGATGCCGACGAAACAGCAAACGTCAGGAGCAAGGCAACGATACCACTCAATACAATGACCATTGATTTCTGCATTTGGGTGTCTCCTTTTCTTGAGTTACGAGCAATTATCTAACATTGATAATATTTGCGCATCCCAGGTGGAACCGGAGATGTCATGTTTTTCAATTTTGAGGAGAAATAGGGGACGCTTCGCTATATTATGCTTTGCACAAAACCATCTTTCCAGCAGTGGCAGTTGCCAAGGCAAAATATAGGGGAGCAAGCGTCCCCTATTTCCCCTATTTCAACGAGTTTTACAGATTACACGAATCCCTATTAGTAGGTCGAAAGTTCGTGCAATCGTGAAATTCGTGGCTGCGTTTGATTCGTGTAATTGGTGTAATTCGTGGCTGATTTTTATGGGCTGCCCGGAACGGCATAGCCTTTTCGAGTCTCATCGCCAGAGGCGGTGGTTTCCCGTAAAAGAATGAAATCATCCAGCGTGTTCCCGCCCTTCACGCGCCTCGGCTAGCGGGCTGCGAACGGCTGACGCGTTCCGGCGTCATGAAGGTCCGCCCTCGAGCAAGGGAAGAGCCAGCTGTTGTCGCCGGTCACGGCAACCAGCATGTCGTAGAGTCTTCCCGCCTGCTCCAGCCCGCCATAATTGACATGCGAACTGCGGTTAGTTGGTCACCTTGACCGTCTCCGAGAGCGGCAGATTGCGCGAGGAGGCACCCACCCACACTTTGTAGTCGCCTGGAACGACTTCCCAGGCATCCTTTTCGACATTGAATATGGACAGGTGGAAGGGATCGATCGTCAGGCTGACGGTCTTGGTCTCACCGGGAGCCAGCCGGATCTTGTCCCAAGCCACCAGACGCCTGGGAGGTTCGCCCGTGCTGGGCGGCAGCGTGACATAGACCTGCGCAATCTCCGCACCGGCGCGCTTGCCCGTGTTCTTCACCTGGAAGGTCACCTTCGGTTCTTTGCCGGGAGTCGTCTTGAATCCGGAGTAGGCGAACGTCGTGTAAGATACGCCGTGACCGAAAGCGAAGAGCGGTTCCTTGTTCTCGGCGTCATACCACTTGTAGCCGACCTTCAGCCCTTCGGTGTAAGGGATGTCGAAGGGCGTCATATTCATGCGGAATCCGCCAGGCCCGCCGGGGCCGGGTGCACCGGGCGCCGGTGCGGGCGCGGGGGTCGGGGCGGCCGGAGCTGGTCCGAATATCTTGGCGTGGGGAAGGTCGGCCTCGCTCTTGGCAAACGTAATCACCAGTTTGGCCGAGGGATTTACGTCGCCAAAGACGATATTGGCGATCGCTTCGGCGCCGCGAATGCCCGGATACCAGGCTTCGAGCGCCGCACCTACGTTGCCGATCCACGGCATAGTCACGGGGCCGCCGGTTTCCAGCACGACGATGGTGTGCGGATTGGCGGCGGCCACCGCGGCGACCAGCTTGTCCTGGTCATCAGGCAATGAGAGATCCACCGCGTCGCGTCCTTCGCTGGTGGGCTGGTTGACGAACACGATGGCAACTTCTGAGGCCTTGGCCAGGGCCGCCGCGGCGGCAGGGTCGGTTCCGGCGTTGTACTCAACCTTGGCCTTCGGCACTTTGGCGCGGATGGCCTTCAATGGGGAAGAGGGAAACCACACCGGCCCACGACCAAAACCGAAGCCGCGTTGCGCTCCAGGCGGCGGAGGCGGAGGCGGCACGGCGTTTCCACCCGGCGGGTCGACCTGGGCCGAACCGCCGCCGGAGAGCACGCCCACGTCGGCATGCGATCCGATGACGGCGATCGACTTGATGCTCGACGCATTCAGCGGCAACTGGTTGTTGTTCTTTAACAGGACCGTCCCCTGTTCGGCCACATGCTGCGCGAACTCGAGGCCGCCAAACACATCCACCACTTTGGGCTGCGGCGGGTTGTCAAAGAGACCCACCGCGAACTCGGCTCGCAGGATGCGGTGCACCATATCGTTGAGGCGGGCCATGGGGACCTCGCCGCTCTCCACAGCCTGCTTCAGCTTATCGCCGAAGTACGTGCTGCCGGGCTCTTCCTGATCGAGGCCGTTCAGAGCGGCCTTCACCGTGCTGTGAGTCCCGCCCCAGTCCGACACGACAAAACCCTTATGGCCGATAGCCTTCTTCAGAAAATCGTCGAGAAGGTATTTGTTCTCGCAGGCGTAGTCGCCGTTGAGCTTGTTGTAAGAGCACATCACTCCGGCGATATCGCCGTCCTTGATGCCGATTTCGAACGCCAGCAGGTCGGTTTCGCGGAGTGAACGCTTGTCCAGGATCACGTTTCCGATGTTGCGCCCGGTCTCCTGGTCGTTGACGGCGAAGTGTTTGATGTCGCCGATGACACCCTGGGCTTGAAGGCACTTCATTTCCTGGCCGACCAGCTTCCCGGCCAGAATCGGGTCTTCGCCTTTGTATTCGAAGTTGCGGCCGTTGCGGAGCTCACGCGTCAGATTCACCCCGCCGCCGAGCGACATGGTGAAGCCCTGATCGCGGAGTTCCCGGCCGATCAGCGCCCCGTATTCGCAGGCCAGCTTCAGGTCCCAACTCGATGCTTCGGAAACGTTGGAAGGCAGAGCCGTCGAGTAACGGCTGCGGGCTGCGCCTCTGGCGACGCCCACGGCCGCGTCGGCCATCTGAATGTCAGGGATTCCGAGACGAGGGATTCCGGGAACGAACCCGGCGCCCCCCAGTGTCCGGGTTGGGGGCGGGGGCGGCGCCCCGGAAGCTCCTCCCGGCGCTCCGAAGCTCATGCCGCTTCCATGTAGAAGCCCGATCTTCTCGTCGAGCGTCATTTGCTGAATGAGCAGATCAGCCCGTTGGTCCGGCGACAGACTCTTGTCCATCCATGGGCCTTTTGGTGCCTGGTTCGTCGCCTGATTCGGCCCCTGCGCCAAAACTGGCGAGAGGGCAATTGTAAGAACTGCGGCCGCGATCCCAAGGATCGTCGGCCAACTTCGCGTGCGGCCATCCATAATTTCTCTCCTGTTGGTCTAAGGGTCCTCTATTCCAGTGGGCAGCCACATCTTATACGGCGATCCGCGCCGTGTCTGCAATATCCAAAATCTGGTGTCCTGTGTGAGGCCCGGCCGCCTTACCGAGAATTTATTTCGTCCCGAGGGCAACCTCGATGGCGGCGTCGCACTTCGTCGACGGGTTGTGCATGATTGTCTTGGAAAGTAGGCCAGCAGAAGGGCACCGAGCGTGTCGAGATGAGCTATACTTGGGTCATCCGAGTGCAAGATGCAGTGATAAGGGTCTGTCAAGGACACAAACATGAACATGCTGCGCGTCTGCGGAGGAGGGATTTACGAAAACCGCGACTTCTACGACCTTTGTGATGAGATGGGGATCATGGTCTGGCAGGATTTCATGTTCGCCTGCAGCATGTATCCGGGAGACGAAGCCTTCTTAGAGAACGTCAGGCAGGAAGCAATTCAAAACATCAAGAGACTTCGCAATCATCCCAGTCTTGCCCTCTGGTGCGGGAATAACGAGATAGAGACGGCGTGGCAGCATTGGGGATGGAAGGACTTCCTGCCGGCAAAACTCTGGGACGACTACCTTAAGATCTTTCACGGTGTCCTGCCAGGGGCCTGCGCGCAATACGATCCCCAGCGACCTTACTGGCCAAGCTCTCCCAGCTCGAATCTCGAGGCGGATCCTGATTCGCAGAAGATGGGAGACGTGCATTACTGGGACGTATGGCACGGTGCGAAGCCTTTCACAGAGTATGAGAATCAGTTCCCCCGGTTCATGAGCCAGTACGGGTTTCAATCCTTTCCGGAATTCAAGACGATCGAAGCCTATACCCTGCCCGCAGACCGTGACATCCAGTCGCCGGTCATGCAAGCTCACCAGAAACACCCGCGCGGCAAACAGCTGATCCGGGAGTATATGCTGCGGGACTATCCGGAGCCGAAGGACTTCGCCTCTTTTCTCTACGTCAGCCAGGTCTCGCTCGTCGATGCCGCCAGGTAGTGAGTAATTGTCCGGATAGGGCTCCGTCCATCCGGCTGTTGACATCACCGGTGACCAATCAATCTTTGTGTGACCAGATGCGCTTCAATCGTAAAACGATCTGCCGTTTGTTGCTGACGGCAGCTGCCGCCTTGATGGCGGTGCTCGCTTCGGCCCAGGGCACCCTGGAGAATGCGCGGCGGGCCGAAGATCTGATCCAGAAATACCTGTCTGCCGGACGCCGTGGGGTCGTTTCCCCTCGCGACTGGCGTCTTGCGGCTCATGATTTTCGGGCCATGGCCGGGCTCGAGCCCAGCCGGCCCCGCTGGCGCGCCCGTGCGTCTTATTGCGAGGGAAACGCTTTTCTCGAGCAGCGCCTTTCGGAACGCGCGGTTCCCTCTTACGAAGTGTGCCGCCGCCTGGATCCTTCCTGGGCGCCTTGTTACCTTGGGCTTGGAATCGCATGGACCGACTTGCGAAAACTCACGGAGGCGGAAGGTGTGCTTCAGGAAGGCCTCCGGCTTCAGCCCAGGCTGGCCTACCTGCACCGTACCCTTGGCATTGTTCACCGGGAGATGGGCCGGATGCCTGAAGCGGAGCGGGATTTCAAGAGGGCACTGAAGCTTTCCCCGCATTTGGCAGCTGCATGGTCCAACTTGGGGGACCTGTACACGATCGTTGGCCGGCGCAGCGAGGCGGAAAAGCCATTACGCAGGGCTCTGAGGCTCGATCCCGGTTACGCATCCGGACACGCGTTTCTGGGATATTTCCTGATGCGCGAGCAGCGGCACCAGCAGGCGCAGGAGGAGTTCAAAAAGGCGAGGGTGCTGGATCCGACAGATCCCTCGACTCACTATAATCTCGGAGAGCTGTACCGCCGCGAGAAGCGATATGAGGAGGCGCTTGCGTGCTATCTCAAAGCAATAGAGCTCGATTCTAAGGACCCGCTGTCGCGCAACTCCCTCGGCGCGCTCTACGTGGAAATGGGCCGATGGCAAGATGCCGAGGATTGCTTCCGCATTGCAGTCCAGCTGAATCCGGGACAGCCGCTGCATCACCGCAACCTGGGCGATGTCTACTTCAAGCTGGAGCGCAAGGCTGAAGCCGAGGCGGAGTATCGGCGAGCTGTTGAGCTTGATCCTGAAGAACGCGACAGCCTCTTGCGGCTGGCCGCGTTCTATCATTTCGTCGGCTCTTTCGAGAAAGCTCGCTCCGTTTACGAGCGTGCGCTGGCGCTGACCCGGGATCCCAATCAGCGCGAGGCCATCCAGAAGTTGATCGATCGCTGTGCCGCCGGCCGTTTGCCGTAGGGGAGATGCCCCCAAAACCATCGCGTTTTATGTTTGTGCAGACAGAGCGGCCGCAGAGAACAAAACCGATTGGCCTCCGATCACAGGTCGATTCCCTGTGCTTAAAGTATGAATCGCGAGAGGGCATGCAAAAGGCCTGCTCCCATAAACAGAAGCTTCCGCTTCGCGGAGCACAGTCAAAAAGCATGCAAGCATGCGCGAAAATCCCGTCCATATAACGAGGAGGTGAGATATGCGACCTGCAACGAGCGTGCTTTGGGGGGCGATCCTTCTTCTTGGCGGCTGCGAGCTTAGACGCGAGCGCAGACTGCCGGAAGCAGCGGTGAAGAGAGAGAGTGCTGCGCCCTCGCCTCTGATGCCTCCGGCACAGGCCCCGTCCAAGCTGACCCCCGAGGCGGCCTTTCGGGCCACGACTGAGATCAATTACCGCAAGATAATCCGCAATGCTGAAATCACCATCGAGATCGATTCGCCCGCCGAGGGCAGGCGAAAAATCGAAGCCATCGCGGAATCGCATGGTGGGTTCGTGGTCGCCTCGGAAGTGACCGATCACGGCGATGATGAAGCGGGCGTGCAAACGGTAATTACTGTTATTGTCCGCGTCCCTGCTCAGAATTTTTTTGCTGTAGTCGAAGATATCAGAAAGGTGGGGAAGAAGCTAAGACGGGAGAAAATCAGCGGGCAAGACGTGACGGAGGAATACGTCGACTTGGAAGCCCGGCTGAAAGCGAAGAAAGCGCTCGAAGCCCAGTATCTCGAGATCCTGAAGCGTGCGAAGGGCGTTACTGATGCCCTTGAAGTGCAAAAAGCGATGGCAGAAGTGCGTGGCGAGATTGAACAGATGGAGGGACGGCGCCGCTTCCTGGAAAATCAGGTGGATCTCTCGAGCGTGACGGTGACGCTGCAAACTCCAGCGCCATTGGTGGCCACTAGCGCTTCAGGTTTTTTGCAAGGTGTAAAGAGGGCTTTCGGAGACGGCTTCGACGCTGCCCTGGAGATCGTGCTTTGGCTCATCCGGCTGATGCTGGCTTTGATCCCGATTATTCTTTTCTTGGTATTACCAACGGTTTATTTTTGGCGCCGGTTCCGCCGCCGGCGCGCATCTACGCCCAAATTGCCAGCCCCGAATGGGGGGTGACCGATCTTGAGCATTAGGCCCATAACAAATCTATGCCAACTGCGATTTCGCATCCGGTAGTTGCTCTCGGATTAGGTCCATATTTCCTTAGGTCCGGCATCTTCCCAGCCGAGCTTTTTCCAGCTAAGAAAAACTGGACGCGGATTTACACGGACTTCACGGATCGGAATGAGCCAAGAGCTACTTGATTTGTTGAAGGCCAACGGCTCTCGAGGCCGCTACTTCGAGAGGGAGGCCGCAAGACTGTTTTCGAAACCGCTGCAATAATCGCTCCGCCAGATACCTGGCGCCGTCTCGAGCCTAGGCCTGCGCGGGCAACTCGTAGCCCTTGCGCCGCGGCCGGCTCAGCATTGTGTTCCCTTCTGCATCGCCGACGAAGCGCTCTGCTTCCGGATCCCACTTCAGCCTGCGGTTGAGTTCTCGCGTGATATTCGCCAGGTGGCAAACGCTTATCGAACGGTGCCCGATCTCCACATCCGCCGACGGTGTCTTCCGCGTCCGCATGCAATCGAGCCATTCCTGCATGTGATATTTCGCCTGCCACTGCCCGGAGTTCCACTTGAGAACTTCTTCAGTCGGGGGCAGCTCCCTGATCATTTTCGGCGGGTCAGTTCGGCAGTCGTTCCGCACAATCTCGATGCGCCCCTTTTCTCCGACAAAAATTGCGCCGCCGTTCAAATCGCCCGGCGGCATCTCCAGCCGGACCGTGACACCGTTTGCATATCGGAACGCCAAGCTTCCCTTCGGGCCGTCGGCAAGAGGCCAGAATTCTACCGGTCCGGTTCCGTCCATTCCCAGAGCCCATTGCACCTGATCGAGCCCGTGCGCACCCCAGTTCGTCATCTCTCCGCCGGAGTAGTCCCACCATCGCATCCACTCGAGATGCAGTTTCGAATTGTAGGGCCGCATCTTGGTCGGGCCGAGCCACATGTCCCAGTCGAGCCCTTCAGGAACCGTCTCTTCAGGCAGCCCAGTGTACTGCGCAGGACCGGTGTAATTGACCCCGAGCACGAACTGCACACGACCAAGTCCGCCGCTGCGAACGAAATCGCATGCGACCCGGTTCATCGCCATCGACCGCTGCTGGCTACCCACCTGAAAGACGCGGCCGTATTTTCTCGCTGCGCGAACCAGCGCACGACCTTCCTCCACGCATACCGTCAGCGGTTTCTCGGCGTAAACGTCTTTGCCCGCCTGGCATGCATGAATCGAGCACCGCACGCGGCCGTGATCCGGTGTGCCTATGATCACGCCGTCGATATCTTTTTGCTCCAGCAGCTGCCGATAGTCCTGATAAATGCGCCACTCCGCCTGCCTTCTCGCAGCTGCGTCGCGAGCCCGCTTCAGGAAGCAGTCCGCGGCCGCGACGATCTCGGCATCCTGCGGCAACTGGCCGATCAGGAGGTTGCTGCGGTTCCCGACGCCGATCACGCCGATACGGATTCGATCGTTGGCCCCGGGCCCGTCATGGCCTCCCAGCACCCTGCTCGAAATCACCAAGGGAAAAGAAAGACCCATCGCTGTTCCTTGCACGAACTGCCGCCGCGATACTGCACCTATGCCTTTAGTGCTGCGCTTCATTGTCTCAGCCTTCCTCTCCGCACGTGGCGTGCGGGTTTGGTCAGATTCTCGAACAGAAATAATCCACTCTTGCCACCGGCCGCGAAATCGAGGTCGCCGTCGCCATCGATGTCGACCACCGGAATGTGCATGCCGCCGCCGGCGCGAGAGCCGTAGTCGATAATATGACGCGACCACTCCACTGTCTTACCGTCCGCCGAACGGCGGTACTCGTACCAGTAGATGCCGAGCGGCTCCCGTTCCCCAGGATCGTGGCCGTCGTGGGCCATGTATCGCTTTCCCGTAATCAAGTCCTTCCGTCCATCTCCGTTGAGGTCGATGAGCGTCAACGCGTGGGGCTGCGACCAGGAGTCGTCGATCATGCGTTTGACCCAGGTGTGGTCCGGGCGCTGCTCCATCCAGAAGATGCCATAGTCGTGTGCGTAGGCTGTGAGCAGGTCGGGAAGCCCATCTTCATTTAAATCGATGACAAAGATGAAGCTGGTCGTGCCGAGCTTGAACTCGGAATGAAACTTCCATTCTTCCTGCCGGGGATCCGCGGGCGCCTCCAGCCAACCCTCCGGCGTAATGATGTCGTTCCTGCCGTCGCGATTGATGTCGCCGACGCCTATGCCGTGGCCATAACTGCGGGGACTGGCTATGTGCCCCTGAAGCGTTCCGCCTCTGGGCTCGTACCACATCGTGGGCGCCCTCTGGTCGCCAAACTGGGGCAGAACTTCGTTCGCCTTTCCATCGTTGTCGAGATCCACCAGAAACGAGAATTCGACCGGGAATCGGTCTTCCACGAGGTGATCTTCCCACATCGCGTCCTGCTTCCCTGGATTTCGCGACCACCAAATTCTTTTCGAGTGCCAACCTGAGCTAACGATGTCGATCTTGCCGTCGCCGTCGACATCGAGCGGGAGATCACTCAGCGAGGCCGTGTAGGTGCCGTACTCCTTCAGGTCTCGAACCACGTGCTTCTTCCAGGTTGGGTTTTCATACCAGGCATTGCCGGAGAAGAGATCCGGCAGCCCGTCGCCATTGAAATCCGCAATGGCGCACGTTTCGCTTATGCCAAGGTCGATCGTCAAGCGTTCGAATGGAATCTCAGGGCTGCGCGCGGAGGTTGCAGCAGCGGCCAGAACAAAAACAAGCGAGGGAGCAATTGGAGTCTTCATCGTAGGATGTCCACGTGCTACCAGGCTATGAATCTTTGCCCATAAGGAAAGAACTCTTCGCGAGCCTCGGTGAATTTCCGCCGCTTATCCAAGACTCAAAGCCATCATCTCGAATTGCGGCGGAACGATGATATCACAGAGCCGATAGCCAGGATATTTCGCTCGCTGCTTCCGCCATCGACTACATTTTATCTCCATACAAGGCAAATACGCCGATTCCCCGATTGTTACTTTGACACGTATGGCAATTTGCCGTACATTTTGTTTGACAAGGAGCAAGGCAATGGCACAGGTATCTAAGGTTCAGAGGCAACCCAGGAGGCAGGAACGCCTTGAAGCCAGGGTTACTCGGGAGCAAAAACGAATAATCCAACGCGCGGCGCAGATCCGTGGAACATCCGTCACTGACTTTCTTCTGGCCAGCGCCCAACAGGCGGCAGCGGAGACGATAAAAGACTTCGAAATGCTGAGCTTACGCGATGAAGCGCGTGAAGTGTTTGTCAATGCGCTGCTGAATCCCGCCGGTCCGAACGCAGCTGCGCAGGCTGGGGCACGGCGATATAAAAAGCGCATGGGGCTCTAATTGTCAGGAAAAAAAGAAGCGGCAGAATTCCGTTTCGAGCCGCTCGGATCGACGCACGATCGGGCGGCTTTTTCATGCGGCGTCGAGGCGCTTGACAACTACCTGCAGAAACAGGCTGGACAGGATGTAAGAAAGCGGGTCGCCATCGTGTTCGTGCTTACCCCTGATGGGAAGACTGTCGCCGGCTTCTACACCCTATCGCAATACTCCGTCAAACTGGACACGATTCCGGAAGAAATCGCACAAAAACTTCCCAAGTACCCCGTGGTACCCGCGACGCTCATCGGGCGTCTGGCAGTGTGCAGCAGATTTCAAGGCCGAGGATTTGGAGAGCTGTTATTGATGGATGCGCTCTACCGTTGCCTGGGTGGCAGCAAACAAGTGGCCTCAGCGGCCGTTATTGTTGATGCGAAAGATGTCAAAGCCGCTGCGTTTTACAGGAAATATGGCTTTCTCGAACTGCCCATGGTACCGAGGCGGTTCTTCCTGCCGATGTCAACAGTCGCGCATCTGTTTAAATGAAAAAAGAAGATCCGGGGCTGCATTACCTATTTTGATGTATAGAGGTGCCTGGATCGTGAGGATTGTTCTTCAATCCAAGCGCCGTTTTTAAGAATTATGTCCGCGAGTTTAAAACCTCTGACTGCAGCAATGATTAAGCGCGGCTTCGGCCTCCTGAAGCGCAAGCCGGGCGACAAGCCGCTGGCCGAGGAATGGGCCGAGCACAAACGCGAGGAGCGAGTGAAGGATAAAGCCAGGCATGCCCGCCACGGTTCTCGATAGCTTCGCCCTCATCGCATAGTTCCAGGGGGAGTCGGCGGGCGGGCCAATCAAGCAATTCCTTCAGAAGGCCAGCAGGGCCGACAAGCCTCTCCACGTGACCGAAATGAACTATGCGGAGGTCAAGCATATGATCTGCGCAAGGACGGCGCCGCAGCCTGGGAAGAGGCAGCCAAAATCCTCATCGCGCTGCCAATCGAGTTTCACTCGGCCGATCGCGAACTGGCTGACCTAGCGGCGGATCTGAAATCCCGCTTCAGCTTCAGCCTTGCGGACGCCTTCGCTGCCGCGCTGGCCAAGAAACACGAAGCCGATCTCGTCACCGGCGATGCGGAGTATAGAGCGGTCGAGCGCGAAGTGAAGATTACATGGTTGCCAAAGAAAGGATGATGACAGGAAGCAGACATCGTCGATCCAATGGTCCCAGGCCACGGTGCCCCCATTTTTACCAGGAATAGGCATATGGTTCCGGAAAGACCAGGCGTGGGAAATGAGCACACGGTAGACTGCCACCGTTTATTTCTTTCGGGTGTGGATTATTGCCAGCAGACCGATCACCATCATGCCTCCGCCGGAGGCGAGATTACTCCGTTTTCAACTTGGTCCCGAGCAGGGCACAACGTAGGAGAGGACACCGGCGATCAGGACGACACCGGCAACGACCGCCGCAGTGCCGCCTATCCAAAGCGGAAGCCGATGCCGCCCGAGCGACCCGAGCAGCCACAATCCTGCTCCGAACATCGCCGGCCCGGCGAGGAGCCATAAGACTCCGATTCCAGCATAGGCAGGACCGATGGACGACCACCCGCGAAGGGTCCGGTATCCAGCTCCAGAGATCGCATAACCAAAGAACATCATCACGGCCGCGAAAGCAAGAGCAATGGCTGCGCGCTTTATTCTCTGTGTGGAGGATTCCATTTGTCCGCGTATTCTAAGACCACCTCATTGGAAGTACAACGACATCTGCCGGCTCTCGCCTTGTCAATCAGGCAATGCCGGGCTAACGGGTCATCGAAGGGGGAACTTCCGACTCAGATTCGGCCCAGCGCTTGTTCGGTCGCCGACCCATCTCAAACAGGAGCTTTCCTCCTGGCGCAACTTCCTGGTGGCTCATCCAGCTTTTCGTCAACGGCCTGCCATTCAGCGTCGCGGACTGGATATACAGGTTTTCAGGCGAGACGTTGTGGGCCTCGATCGACAGCAGCCGGCCATTGCCAAGATCGATTGTCGCCCGGGAAAACATGGGGCTTCCGATGACATAGTTGCCGCTTACCGGATCTACCGGATAGAAGCCCAGCGCGCTGAGCAGGTACCAGGCCGACATCTGGCCGCAGTCCTCGTTGCCGGGAAGTCCTTCGGGGCCGGTCTTGTACATGCTGCGGATGATGCCGCGCACGCGTTCCGCCGTCTTCCACGGCGCGCCGGCGTAGTTGTACAGGTAGGCGATGTGGTGGCTGGGCTCGTTTCCGTGCGCATACATGCCGATGAGGCCCGTCATGTCGACCGGCACCTCGCCTTCGACTTCTGTGCTCTGCTCGAACAGTTGATCGAGCTTCTCCATGAACTTCGCTCTCCCTCCGAGCAGGTTCATGAAACCCTTCGGATCGTGTTGTGCGGCCCAGGAGTATTGCCAGCTGTTGGCTTCGGTGAAGTCGCGCCAGCGGTTTGATGTGCCTGTCTTCTTGGGATCGAAGGGCGCAGCCCAGTCACCACCCGCCGTCTTCGGCCGGATGAAACTCGTTGAACGGTCGAAGAGGTTCCGATAATTGGCGGCCCGGCCCACGAAAAGCTTGTAGTCGCCGGTCTTTCCCAGCGCTTTCGCCACCTGAGCAATCGCCCAATCGTCATACGAGTACTCGAGCGTCTTCGAAGCCGACTCGGCCTCCCTGTCGCAAGGAACATATCCGAGCTTCTTATACAGCCCGAGCCCGCGGTATTCGTCCATCATGGCTTGGGCCCGCATAAGCCGGAAGGCCCTCTCGATGTCGAATCCTTTGAAGCCTTTCAGCCAGGCTTCAGCGATGACATCCACGGCGTGGTAGCCGATCATGCACCCGGTCTCGTTGCCCGCCAGCGGCCATATTGGCACGGTTTTCTGAGGGCTTTCGTCGGTCATCGCAATCAGGCACTGTACCATCCCCGGCACGCGCTCCGGCTGGATTAGAGTGTAGAGCGGATGGATGGCCCGATAGGTGTCCCAGAGTGAGAAAGTGCCGTAGTTGTGGAAGCCGACAGCACGATGCACCTGGCCGTCCATGCCGCGGTAGCTCCCGTCGACATCGTCGAAGAGCTGGGGCGCGAGCATCGTGTGATAAAGCGCGGTATAGAAGACCTCCCGGTCCGCGCCGCTCACGCCTTCAATCCGGATTTTTGACAGTTCGCGATTCCAGGTTTGACGAGCCTTTTCGCGGATGCCATCGAAGCTCCAGTCCGGCATTTCCTGATCGAGGTTCTTCAGCGCACCTCCAACGCTCACCCCGGACAGTCCCACCTTTACGAGAATCTGTTCTCCTGCCTCGGTCCGGTAGTCGACCCATGCCTTGAGGTTGGTCCCGCGCGCGTGTCTGGACGAAGCGTCTCTGCGCCCATCCGCCACGATGCCGGCCCCTGTAAACGGCTTCGAGAATCGCATGGCGAAATACACGTGCCGGTTGGGAGCCCAGCATTGGACGCGTCTGAAGCCGGTGATGAGCGTCTCGCCTTCGATGTTCAGGGCGGCCTCCAGCACTTTTGAGCTGCCGGACATGTACCTGTGGTTAAGATCGATCAGGATGTGGCTCTGTTCGCTTTTTGGAAAAGCGTACCGGTGGAAGCCCGCGCGCTCGGTCGCTGTCAACTCCGCCTTGATGCCGTAGTCGTCCAGCATTACGGAGTAGTAGCCCGGGGTTGCGGATTCCTTCGAGTGCGAGAAGCGAGAACGATAGCCGCTGCCGGGTTTCTCACGCGTCCCTGGCTCGGTGCGCAGCTCGCCCGTCATCGGCATCACCATGACATCCATCATGTCGCCGACGCCCGTCCCGCTGAGGTGCGTGTGGCTGAAGCCCATGATCGAGCTGTCGGAGTAGTGGTAGCCGGAGCACCAGTCCCATCCCTCGTTGAAGGTATCGGGTCCGATCTGGACCATTCCGAAAGGAACTGCTGCGGCCGGATGCGTGTGGCCATGCCCCCCGGTTCCGACGAAATTGTTCACGTACTTCGTGAAGTCCTCAGCCGGGGCAGCGCCGGAATAATGGAAAGCCAAAGATCCCAAAGCCGCAAGAACAATAAGCGTGCAACGCACCCTAATCATCTTGCCTCCCAGAAGGCTCCTGATTTCGCCTTTATGTTCATGGTGCTCATCGTCGACGACTACACCATAGCAGCACTGCCACCTGATCTCCCTGACCGGCTCAGAGCGAGAACGAGCACGACGAGCGCCATTGCCGCGCTATAGAGGCTCCCGGATATCACCCGGGCGCTCCTGATAATGCAATCGAGTGCATGTCATTCTTATTCCCGGGGTGCTTGAGGATCAAGCGCTAAAATGGTGACAGGTTACCATGTCCCCGCTTCGGAGTGGGTCGCGGATCGAAACGCACGAAATAGGGACACGGAAGCTTGTCACGACTTCCCAGTCGTGAGGATTTTCCCGGCCCAGAGTTGTTTCAGAAAGTCGTCAATCGGGTAAATACGCAGTCTGCCTTCTCGCAATGCGTTTCTTCCAAGATAGACGCCGCACGCATGCGAGACAAGTTTCTGTTCGAGAGCGCCGTGGAGGGCGGACGAATACTCTCTGCGCCACTGGGTTGCGCTCTTAACCTCGAGTGCGACGGCAGTGTTGCCGCGGCTCCAGATGAAGTCGATTTCTACTCCGGCGGGGGTGCGCCAGTATGAAATCTCACCACCGATATTCAGGTACGCCACAGCCGAACGGAGTTCATGCAAGACGTAGGTTTCCAGCAGTGGGCCCTTTTCGAAATCAGTCAACGCATCTCTCACCCGATTCGCCAGCGTGCGAATCACGCCGGTATCGAAAAAGTAAAACTTTGGCCGAACTGCTTCTCGCACTTTCGCTCGGGGCTGCCAGCCGGGCACCCACACGCCCACCAGCGTATCGATCAAGGTGTCGAAATAACGCTGCACCGTGGTTCGGGCTATTCCTGCGTCCCGAGCAATGCCCGCTGTGTTGACGACCTGGCCATTCATGATTGCGGCAATCCGCAGAAATCTGCCAAAGGAACCGAGGTCCTTCACAAGGGCCTCCTGTTGAATCTCCTCGCGCAGGTAGGTGGTGGCATAGGCCTCGAGAAGATCAAGCGCAACATCCGGCTTCTGGCAGACTGGCGGGAGCATTCCTGTCGAGAGCAGCTTCGTGACGTTATTGGGGAAGCCTAGTTCCTGAGATGTCAGTGGAAGCATGCGTCGCTCTATTACCCGTCCCGCGAGCATGTCCACATCCATCCGGCGCAGCTTGCGTGCGCTGGAGCCGCTTATGGCGAAGCGATAGTCATCGCCGTGAAGCGAAATGAGATCGTGTACTTCCCGAAGCAAGCCTGGGAGCCGCTGCACCTCATCGATAACAATCCACGTTCCTGGTCTTAGTGCTTCGACGGCGCTCCGAAACGAATCGGGGGTTTGCAGCAAGGGCAGGTAATCGCGATCCAGCAGCAGGTTAAACCAGAGGGCATTTCCCAGGTTCTCTCGCAGCCAGGTAGTTTTCCCTGTGCTTCTGGGGCCGAAGAGGAAAAACGAGTGCTGAGGCAGCTTGAGCGCACGTGTATACATAGCGGGCATTTTACAATGGAATTCGCCCGCATACCATACACTTTATTAAAATGGTGACAGGCTGCCGCGAAAATAGGGACACGGAATTGTCCCCCGATTCTTCGTTCGGAGACCTGATGACTGTCCCTCCCCCCTTCAATTGCGCGCGACGGTCACCTTCGGCGTGGCCAGGTACCCCACAATCCGGTCCGGCTGGACCTCGTTCACCACGACCTCATAAGGCTGACGCGCCCTGGAGGTTACGTAGAACTGCACCGGCTCGTTGACGCCCTTGTCCTTCTTCTCGACCTTCTTGTCGTCGGCGATCACGTCGATGCTGTAACGCTGGCGTTTGGGGTCGGCCTTCTTGAGCAGGACCTGGACGTCGCCGACCCGTTGCGGCCGTTTGCTCTTGGCGAGGTCGAAACTGATGTAGTTCCGTTCGCCTAGCTCCCTGAGCGCGGCCAGTTCTTTGCTGTTGGTTGCGATCAGCCCGCTCATCACTCCCATGTCGCCGGTCATCCGTTTCAGTTCGGAAACGGTTTTTTGCAGCTCGGCTCGGGTCGAGGCAACCTCGGTCTTGACGCTTGAGACGTCACTCTTGACGCCGGTGACATCGTTGCTGACATCGGCGATGCGGGCGTTGGCCGAGCGAGCCGATTCCTTCACTTCAGTGATCTCGCTCGCCACCTGCTGCTGCCGTTTGACTTCCTGCTCGCTGAGCTGCTTGGCCACTAAAGCGGCGTGCTTCTTGGCCTCCCCGCTGGCCTGGCGCACGCCGGCGACTACCTCAGCCCTGGCGTTTTGGAGTTCGTTGCGTAAGGACTCCAGTTGTTTCGCGGTGGTGTCGCGGGCCGCCGCATTGTCGTTTCGCAGTGCCGCGGTTTCTTTCTGCAGGGTCTCCCGCAGTGCCGCCACGTCGCCGCTCACGCTTTGAATGCGCGAATACAGATATACACTCACGATCACAATCGCCGCGGCGAGCACCATCGGCGTCCACCTTGCAAAGCTCGAATTGGTTTCTGGCATATTTTGTCTCCCAGTGCAGTGTGATGCAATCCGGCGGCCAATCGCTATCCTGTTGGATCGACTAGGGAGCGCCCAGCGGCATGCGTCATTTCTTCACGCCGGCCGATAAAGATTTCCAAAGGCGGGGCCCCGAGATTGCTATGCTTCTCGACGGACCGTGTCCCTGAAGACCCGGCTGCGAGTTTCCAGCGTCGCTTTCGCGGGCGGCCGATAGGAAGGATAAGAGGCACTTTGGGATCGAGGCCCTGCTATGGCGCCTCCCCAGCTTCCTGTCTGTAGTCCTTATGTGATCTCCGCCGGATGCTCCGGAGTCCCACAGGCGCGATCTTACAGCTTACAGTCTCGAATCTTACACCCAAAACATGCTGCTGCAGTGGAATTTGCACACATCTTCCCTGTGCGGCAGACAGGTTGGCGCTGCGTGCTCAGGAGACTTGCAGTTCCTCTTCCAGATGATGAAGACGATATTGAAGAGGACCTTGGAGGCGAGCATTGTGTCCGCCAGATCTATCATCGTGATTCGCTCACGCTCCCCCGACCGACCACCAGCACTGACACCTTGATCTGATGCCGCAGTTTATCCGCCGTTGATCCAAACAAGAGATCCGACCAGAACCGATGCCCGTGCGCCCCAAGAACTACAAGATCCGCGTCAAAATCCGTAATGAGCCGCGTCAATTCCGTCACCGGCTTGCCGTGGCCGATGAAGGTCGACACGGCGAAGCCCGCAGCGCGAAGCGACTCGGCATAGGTCTCAAGGCGGTCGCGGTCGCGGCTGCTTTCGAAGTCTCCTGCGTCCTTGCCCATGAAGCGGGCCGGGGCGCTCTCAGTAACATGCATTAGAGCGATCTCGGGGCGCTGGTCGCCGAGCACGCGCAGGGTTTCGCGGAATACCTCAGCGTCGCGGCCGGAAAAGTCAAGGGCCACGGCGACTTTGCGGAACGGCGCGCGCGATGCAGGCTCACGCTGATTGAAGGCCTGCCCGAGATCCGCCGCCGGTTTGTGCACGCCGAGGCGAACATCCGCGGGCCCGAGAAGGAGTTTGGCCAACCAGGGTTTCACAGTGATGTACACCAAAAAGAGCCCGATGATGCCAACCAGCGGCACCAGGGTCCATTTCAGCCAAATCGCGTAGACGCCGGCATTGGCAATCCAGTCACCCAGCGTATCCACGACCAGCTTCAAATTCAAGGCAACAATGACCAGCGTGACGATCCACGCCAGCGCAATTACCACCGGCCGGATTACGAACTCGCCCATTTTTTCGCGGTCGGAGACGAAATGAATCAGCGGGATTATGGCGAACGGCAACTGCAGCGAGAGAACCACCTGCGAGAGCACCAGCAGCCAGCCGGTGCCTCGTTCGCCTAAAAAGAGGATCGTCAGCACGGCGGGGATAATTGCCAGCAGCCGCGTGATGATGCGCCGAACCCAGGGCGGAATACGCAGACTGAGAAAGCCTTCCATGACTATCTGCCCGGCCAGGGTGCCGGTGATTGTCGAGCTCTGACCCGAAGCGAGCAGCGCGATGGCGAAGGCGATCGGCGCGATGGTTGTGCCAAGCAGTGGTGCGAGAAGCCGATAGGCGTCCTGAATCTCGGCCACCTCGAAATGGCCGTGCCGGTAAAAGGTCGCCGCGGCCATTACCAGGATGGCGGCGTTTACGACAAAAGCCATGTTTAGCGCCATCGTCGAATCGGTCGTGTTGAGCCGGATTGCCTGACCCTTCTCTCCGCTCGAGTCGCCGATGCGTCGCGTCTGGACTAACGAAGAGTGGAGGTAAAGGTTGTGCGGCATGACAGTCGCGCCGAGCATGGCGATCGCAATGTAGAGGGCGGTCGCATTCGGCAAGTTCGGAAGGAAGCCGCGCGCCACGCTGCTCCATTCCGGCCCGGCAAGGAAGACCTCCACGATCACGCCGGCGGCCACGATGAAGATCAGGCCGATAATAACGGCCTCGATCTTGCGAATGCCGAAGCTGTTGAGGAACAGCAGGGCGAAGGTATCCATTGCCGTCAGGCAGACGCCCCAGAGCAGAGGCAGTCCGAAGAGCAGTTGCAGTGCGATGGCCGAGCCGATGACCTCGGCAAGGTCGCAGGCGCCGATGGCGATCTCGCAAAGCGCGTACAGCGGCAGTCTGGCCCAGCGCGGGTACTCGAGGCGGCAAGCTTGTGCCAGATCAAGACCGCGCACAATGCCTAGGCGGAAGGCCAAGCTCTGTAGCAAAAGCGCAATCAGGTTCGACATCAACAGAACCCAGATCAAGGCGTAGTTAAAGCTCGATCCCGCGGCGAGATCTGTCGCCCAGTTACCGGGGTCCATGTAGCCGACACTGACAAGGAAGGCTGGGCCGGAGATGGCCAACAAACGCCGGAAGATGCTCTTCTGGTAGGGAATTCCGATGGTACCGTGGACTTCCGAGAGGGAAAGCCCGTTTGCCGAGGCGTGTTTTTTGGACAAGGAAGCACTCCGAAAATTTCATAAACCGGAAAGCACAGCTGGCTACGCAATACTTTAACTCATTTGGGGGAATGTATCGCAATAGGGTTGTTGGCTGTGGCTCGCTGGCATTAGGTGCGGCCTAAAACCACAGAGTAGCTGGACCTAATCTTGGGCTCACCAACGATGACAAAACCCATTTCTTTTGCATTCAGGACAGTTGCTTCGAAGCTCTTCTTGCCCACGTGTGCCCACGGCTCGGCTATCAACAGCAGCGCATCTTTATTCATCACTTTGTACAGTTCTGAAAACACCCGTTTTTGGAATTGAACCTCGTGCATGACCCAAAAGCAAAGAACGAAATCGACAGGTTCTCTAAGCCCTGTAGATTCAGATGTGCATTCTTGTGTTGCTATGCGGCTTTCGAGGCCGTGCTTCCTGGCGTTCCTCCTCACTGTTTCAAGCATGCTCTTTTCCAAATCGATGGCTATCACATGACCGTTGGACCCCACAAGCTTTGCTAGGGCCATTGTGAAGAAACCTGGACCACAACCAATATCTGCGACCGTCTGGCCTTGCCGCACGTACGGCCGCAGAATAGCTTCTGGATCGTTTACTAGTCTTCGAAATCGACTATTCAAGAAGAAAGAAAGCAGACTATTCCGAATTCTCGAACACAACTTTTTCTACTCCTTTGAGATGTCTGACGACCGGGCTAGTCTGCCTGGCGGCTCAGACTGCGATGGCCTCATTTTCTAACAATATGGCAGTCAGTATAAGCGAAATAACTGGACACAGATGAACACAGATCCACACGGATCAGACGAGCTTTTGCTTCAACTGCATGGGCTGCCTGGATGATCTGTAAATCGGTGTTCATCAGTGTCCCATTATTTCTCTACGTCACTCAAAAGCAAAAACGGGATAGAGTAGCTGGAGAATATATCTCTGTACAAAAGGAGAAACGGCCTTGAAGAAAACTTCGGAAGTTTCCAGTGGTATCGAGCGCCGATCGTTGCTGAAGGGCACGACTGCGCTGCTGGGCTTGGGCACAACCAATCTCGCTGCGGGTGCCTCCTCCGGTGCCGGATCACGAAGCGTCTCCGAGGCTCCCCACGGAGCGGCGGCACCGCTAAGACGCCCACTCGCAAGGGAGATCGTCAAGATCACCGGGATGGAAACCCTTCTGGTAAAGCCGCGCTGGTTGTTCCTCAAGATCCACACCAACGCGGGTATCACCGGCCTGGGCGAGCCCATCACTGAGGGGCGCGCCCTCACTTGCGCCCAGGCAGTCAAAGAAGTGGAGCCGTATCTGATTGGAAAAGATCCCCGGGCAGTGGCACACCACTGGCAGGCCATCTACCGCCACGCCTTCTACCGGGGCGGACCGATCCTGACGAGCGCCCTGAGCGGCATTGACCAGGCCCTCTGGGACATCAAGGGAAAGGCACTCGGCGTTCCGGTTTATGAACTTCTGGGCGGACCCACTCGCGAAAAGATCCGCGTGTACGCGCATGCCGGGACCGCCGCACAGATGAAAGAACGGAGAGCGCAGGGCTTCACCGCTTTCAAGACGGGCCCTGCCAGGAAGCGTCCGGCGCGGATCGTGGAGACTAAGGGGTTCGTGGACAACGTCACCCGCGAGTTCGCAGCGCTTCGGGAAGCCATTGGACCAGAGGCCGATATCGCCATTGACTTCCATGGAGCGATACCGCCGCAGACGGCGAAGCTCTTAATCAAGGCTCTGGAGCCCTACCAGCCAATGTTCATCGAAGAGCCGGTCAACTGCCAGAATGTTGAGGCAATGGCGGAAATCGCCCGGGGAACGCATCTGCCAATCGCTACAGGAGAGCGTATCTTCACCAAATGGGGATTTCGCGAGATCCTGGAGAAGGGCGCGGCCAGCATCGTGCAGCCGGATCTCTGCCACGCCGGCGGCATCACGGAGGTCCGGCTGATTGCCGGAATGGCCGAAGCATACTATGCAGCCGTGGCGCCCCATAACCCTCTAGGGCCCATCTCGCTGGCAGCTGGACTGCAGCTCGCGGCTTCGATTCCCAACTTCCTGTGCCAGGAGCAGGTCAGCCTGGGAGAGGGATATATCAAGAGTCCTTTTAAAGTCGAGAACGGCTACATCCCGTTGCCCACCGCACCAGGCCTGGGGATCGAGCTCGATGAAGACGCGCTTGCAAACAAAATCGGGCACGACTGGCGCAATCCCGAATCGTACGATGCCGACGATGGGTCAGTGGTCGATTGGTAGGCGAAGGTCAAGGCCACCAGTAATGCGCAACCAAAGACTAAGAGGTTTATGTGATAACCTTGCAGCAAGCCGGCAACCTTGGCCGCTTGTATTGGATGGGTTGAAACCAGGGTTCCGATCGATCGAGAGGATGCCTTATGAACTCACTATTCACTGAAGAGTTGAGAGGACGGCTCAGGCAGGTAGGTGTGGTTGCCGTGTTGGTGGTTGACCAGGTTGGGGACGCCGTCCCCTTAGCGAAAACTCTGGTGGAAGCCGGCGTCGACATCATGGAACTCACTCTGCGAACCCCGGCGGCGTTGGAAGCGCTGCGGCTCGTCAGGAAAGAGGTTCCACAAATGATATGCGGGATTGGGACAATCCTGACCCCGGAGCAAGTCAAGCAGGTAGTGGAAGCGGGTGCAGCCTTCGGCGTGGCTCCAGGGATCAACCGCAGAGTGGTGGAGCAAGCACTGCGGGCCAGGCTGCCCTTTGCCCCCGGTGTCGCCACACCCTCCGACATAGAGATGGCGCTCGAATATGGATGCCGGATCCTCAAATTCTTCCCCGCTGAAAGCTGCGGCGGCATGCCCTATCTCAAGAATATGGCTGCTCCATACGGGCATCTTGGACTGCGTTACATGCCCCTGGGGGGAATCAACGCCGGAAACATGAAGGCCTATCTGGCCGATCCTATGGTCATCGCACTGGGAGGTTCTTGGATTGCGCCCCGCGACCTGATTCAGCAAAAGGACTGGAAAACGATCCACAAAAACGCGCGAGAGGCGCGAGAAATTGTCGAACAGGTCAGAAAAGGAGAGACGCAATGAACAGAGTTATCACCTTTGGAGAGATCATGGGACGTCTCATGCCGGAGGGTTTCCTGCGTTTTCGCCAATGCCTCCCCGGCTCCCTCCAGGTGTCCTTTGCTGGAGCCGAGGCGAACGTCGCAGTCTCCATTGCCTACCTGGGCGGGGAAGCGGCCTTTGTCACGGCACTCCCCAAACATGCGATCGCCGACGCTTGCGTTGCGAACCTGCGCGCCCTCGGAGTCGATACGCGTTACATCTTGCGTACCGAATCGGGGCGACTCGGCCTGTATTTTTTGGAGACCGGCGCCAATCAGAGATCCGGAAACGTGATCTACGACCGCTCCGGATCCGCCATCAGCATGACTGCCTGGGATCGATATCCCTGGCAGGATATCTTCGAAGGCTCACATTGGTTTCATGTCACGGGAATCACGCCCGCGCTCTCCAGGATAGCTGCCGAGGCTACGCTCGCCGCCGTCAAGGAAGCCAAGGCTCAGCAGCTGCAAGTTTCTTGCGACCTCAACTTCCGCAAAAAACTGTGGTGTTGGGACCCGGCCTGTTCCGCGAATCAGCTGGCGGAACGAACCATGCGCGAGATCATACCCTATGTGGATTTGGTCGTGGCGAACGAGGAGGATGCAGCCGATGTTTTGCGCATCCGCGCCCGTGACACAGACGTCCAGGCAGGGAGAGTTGCTGTAGAACACTACCCGGAAGTTGCCGGCGAGATCGTGCGCCAGTTCCCAAATGTCTCAAAGGTCGCCATCACGCTGCGAGAGAGCATCTCTGCGTCACGCAATAACTGGGGTGCGATGCTTTATGACTCCGCTCGGAACGCAGCTTTCTTCGCCCCCCTGAGAGATGGACGCTACGAACCCTATCCGATCCGTAACATTGTGGATCGTGTTGGCGCCGGGGATTCCTTTGCCGCGGCTTTGATCTTCGCTCTCACGACGCCCGAACTCTGTTTGCCCGAAACGGCCGTAGCCTTTGCTGCAGCGGCGTCCTGCCTCGCTCACTCCATCTTGGGCGACTATAACTACACAACGCGCAGCGAGGTGGAGGCATTAATGAAGGGCTCAGGATCGGGACGAGTGGTTCGCTGAATCGTTGGAAGCGGAAAACGGTCACGGATTTCTCGGTGTTCATTGGCCCACTCTGCGCCGATTTCATCAACTCGACAATATCGGTTGGAGCATTGCGAGGTAAGGCGGCCGCGAGTATAGTCGCAGTTGCCCGTGAGGATCGAATGAGCGGAGCGGTCCTGCATCGCGTATAGGATTCGATGTTTTAAATTGTGTCACGGGAAAAAAGGAGTCCATCATGGCGCGGAAAACCACGAAGAATTCAACGATCCCCCGGCGGGAATTCCTAAAAACCTCGGGTATATCCGTGGGGGCAGTGGGGGCAATCGCATCAGAAACCGCACAGGCAGCGCGGCAACGGACTGCTCAGAGCCGTGTCAGAGGCTCCGCAAGACGACTGTACAACGGCGATTATTCCGGCGAATACCTGAATCGAGTGGCTTTTCCTCTGGGAGGAATAGGCGCCGGCATGCTCTGCCTCGAGGGAACCGGAGCCCTGTCGCACGTCTCGCTCCGTAACAAGCCGGAAGTATTCAATGAGCCCTGCACCTTCGCCGCCATCTCGATCAAGGGCAAGAACGGAATCGCACGTGTGCTCGAAGGGCCGGTGCCGTCGTGGAAGATCTTCGGTGCCCCGGGAACCGGCAATGGCGCCGGCGGCACATCCTTCGGTTTGCCGCGTTTCGCTTCGGCATCTTTCCGGACACGTTTCCCGTTCGCAATCGTGACATTGGCAGACGACCGCAGCGCCCTCACCGTGGAGATCACTGGCTGGAGCCCGTTTGAGCCGGGTGATGCCGACAATTCCTCTCTGCCGGCCGCAGCCCTGGAGTACCGTTTTACCAACCGGTCGGACAAGCTGCAGGAGGCTATCTTTTCCTTCAATGCCAGGAATTTCATGGTCGTGGGGCGAAATGCGCAGGCGGTGCGCACCGCGCCGGGCGGTTTCGTGCTTTGGGGCGCCGGCACCACAGATAAGCCGCATGAGGAAAGCGCCTTCTCCGTCACCGTCACCGAAGCGGAGAGCAAGGTCAATCATGCATGGTTCCGCGGCGGCTGGTTTGACGCGCTCACCATGGCCTGGAAGGACGTCGCCGAAGGAGCCTGCTATGATCGTCCTCCCGTCGCCGGAGGCGATGCAGCTCCAGGTGCCTCCCTATTTGTTCCCTTCCGGATCGAGCCCGGCGCTTCAAAGACCATCCTCCTCCGGCTGGCGTGGTATGCCGGCCGAACGAACCTGCGCCTGGGCAAAGATCCGACCCGTGCTGTGCTCGCCGCCAGCCAGAGCGCGGAGACCTATCGGCCGTGGTACACCGGGCGCTTCGCAGACATCCAGGAAGTAACGGCCTATTGGAAAGATCACTATGAAGAGTTGAGGCGGAAGACGGAACGATTCAGCCAATGCTTCTATGACTCGACGCTGCCTCCCGAAGTCATCGAGGCTGTCGCCGCAAATCTGACCATCCTCAAATCACCTACCGTGCTGCGGCAAAGCGACGGCAGACTGTGGGCCTGGGAGGGTTGCTCCGACAGCTCAGGGTGCTGCCATGGCACTTGCACTCACGTGTGGAACTACGCCCAGGCCATTCCGCATCTGTTCCCTGCCCTGGAACGTACGTTGCGCGAAACCGAGTTCGGCCCTTCGCAAAACGAGGCCGGGCATCAAACCTTCCGTAGCGCCCTGCCCATCCGCATTGTGGAGCACGACTTCCATGCCGCAGCCGACGGTCAGCTCGGCGGCATCATGAAGGTTTTCAGGGACTGGAAGGTCAGCGGGGATACCGAGTGGCTGCGCCGCTTGTGGCCTAAAGTCAAACAGAGCTTGAATTACTGCATCGAAACCTGGGATCCGCAACATAAAGGTGTGGTGGAGGAGCCCCATCACAATACCTACGACATTGAATTCTGGGGACCGGACGGCATGTGCACCAGCTTCTACCTGGGCGCACTGCAGGCGGCCGTCACGATGGCAAAGGCTCTCGCGGACGACGTGCCGCTTTACGGAGAACTCTACTCGAAGGGGAAGAAGCTGGCGGAGACAGAGCTGTTCAATGGCGAATACTTCATCCAGCGCATCGAATGGAAGAACCTGCGGGCGAGGAACCCGCTGGAAAACAAAAGTATGGTGGGAACCTATTCGCCTGAAGCCGTTGCCCTGTTCGAAAAGGAGGGGCCTAAATATCAGTACGGAAGCGGGTGCCTGTCCGATGGTGTACTCGGATCCTGGTTAGCCCTGTTTTGCGGGGTGGGTCAGGTGCTTGATCGCGAGAAGGTTGCCAGTCACCTCAGGGCTGTCCATCGTCACAACCTGAAGAAGGATTTGCTCGAGTATGCCAACCCGCAACGGCCTTCGTATGCCTGCGGTGCGGAGGGAGGCCTGTTGCTCTGCACATGGCCCAAGGGTGGCGCACTTTCTCTGCCTTTCGTCTACTCGAACGAAGTATGGACCGGAATCGAGTATCAAGTTGCGGCGCATCTGATGGCAATGGGTATGAACCAAGAGGGACTCGAAATCGTGCGCACCTGCCGCGACCGCTATGATGGCCGCGTTCGCAATCCGTTCAACGAGTATGAGTGTGGGCACTGGTACGCCCGTGCCATGTCCTCCTATGCGTTGCTCCAGGGCCTGACGGGCGCGCGCTATGACGCTGTGGAAAAGATCCTTTATCTCGAACCCAGTATCAAGGGAGATTTCCGCAGCTTCCTTGCTACCGCGACGGGTTATGGATCCGTGGGCGTCAAAGATGGCAAGCCGTTCTTCAATCCCGTCGCAGGACGAGTCGAAATCAAAGAAATCCGATACCACGCACAAACATAGGCCGCGGGAATGGGGGACGCTGCCCTATTTCCTGTGGATTGGGGGTCGGACCCGGCAACGCGATGGGGCTCTCGTCGGTGATATTGGAAGCCTGACCGTCGAAAACTCGGATCTATTTCACACGCTTCAAAAAACCATTTGGGTTTTGGGTCATCAAAAACTTCTCACGCCGAGTGTCGACCACGAAATTCTGATTCTCGGACAAGAACGCAGCGATGGCTTCCATGGGTCCTGGACCAAAGTCCGGGCGTACAGGATGCCCGTTGACATCGGTATCTTCAACAATCAGATAGCTTCCTACACTCACAATAGAATGAAAGGCTTTCATTTCATTATAAACGTGCTCTTTGGAATGGTCGGAGTCCAGGATGACCATGACTTTTTTCCCTTCTCCGACAGTTTCGCGGACAGTTTTCAGAATCCCCTCGTTTACCGAAGAGCCGGTAAGATAGGTGATCCTGGGATGGGGCGGCCGGTCGGGTCTTTCCTGGATATCTATGGTGATGACTTTACCGTTGTTTACCATATCACAGGCCAAAGCCATGTATAACGCGCTTGCTCCCAGGAATGTTCCAGTCTCGATGATAAAGTCCGGCCGCAATTCAACGATCATCTCCTCATAAATCCAGAGATCGAGCGGGCACTTTAAAACCGGATAACCATAATAGTAGGTATTCTCCCAGACTCTGCTGTTGTAATAGAGCTGATGGAAGAGATCAACGATGTCTTTTTGTTTTAAAATGACCCTGTTTTCTCCTTGTGTTACTGCAATCTCAATCTCTTCATTCAGCAACGAATTCCCCTCCTGCAAAAAGGTTGTATGCTTGGGATTGGGGATTGGGGGTCGGACCGGCGGCTGCCTCATCAGTGGACTGCTGCAGCTATTTGCTTTGCTTGGGTCCGACCCCCCGACCAATTACAGCGCCCAGCCCTGCCGGTACTCGCGGGTCAGGAAATCGGTTGCCTTGTCGCTGTTGGTGACACGCATGTTGGCGCCGTCGTAGTGGATTTTCGTGGCAGCGCGCAGCGACACGACGCCGAGCAGCATGACCTCCGTCAGGCGAGATGCGTACTCGAAGGGAGAACTCGGCTTGGTGTTGCCCTTGATTGCCTCTACCCAGTTCATCTCATGGCTGGTTTTGATCCGGGGAAGCTTCTCCGGCGGCGTCCCGTACGACTCGTGGAACGACTTTGGGATAAGCCGCGGGTTGTCGCCGTACGTATCCTGCAGCATCTTGCCTTTGCTGCCGATATACATGAGTCCGCCGCCCGGGTTTATCTTTTCTTCGCCCAGTTCCTCCGGCTTCGGCGGCAAAAGACCGCCATCGTACCAGGTCAGCTTCACGGCCGGCATGCTGCCCCGCGCAGGGAACTCGTAATAGGTCACCGTGGCATGCGGATAACACACGCCGTTGAACGGCGTCGAGATGGTCTCCACGCTGGTCGGGTAACCGAGGTCCAGCGACCAGAAGGGATGGTCGATGAGGTGCGCACCCATATCGCCGAGTGCGCCTTGGCCCCAGTCGACCCACCCGCGCCAGTTGAACGGATGATAGATCGGGTGATACTCGACTGCCGGTGCGACACCGAGGAATAGATCCCACGCGAGCTGATCCGGTACCGGATAGCTTCCGGCCAGCGCAGCGGCAAGCCGCTGCGTCACGCCCTGCCCGTTCCAGCGCAGCGTATCGGGAGCGACTGTGAGCGGCGCCGGACGTGGCACGCCCTGCGGCCAGAAGCCCAGCGGCCGGTTTGTCCACACGTGGACTTCGCGAATCTCGCCCAGTGCTCCCGCCATGATGTACTCGACACCCCGTCGCGCGCCGTCGCGCGAGTGCCCCTGGTTGCCCATCTGCGTGATAACCTTTTTATCGGCTGCCTTCTTCGCCAGGTGGCGCGCCTCGTGGACAGACCAGCACAGGGGTTTCTGGACATAGACGTGCTTGCCGACATCCATCGCGGCCGATGCAATCGGGGCGTGCATGTGGTCGGGCGTCGCGATGATGAGGGCGTCGATATCCTTCTGCTGCTCCAGCATCTTCCGGTAATCCTGATATCGCTTCGCCTTCTGCAGGCCCTCTGCCAGGTGCCGGGCCTCTTCTGCTGCGCGGGCGCGCTCCTCTTCGGTTGGCGGGGTGCGCCCCGGGCGACCGCTGCCTTGTCCAGGCGATTTAATCATCCGCTCGATCGCTTGCCCCGCATAGGCCCAGTCGACGTCGCAGACCGCGACGATGTTCTGGCTCGCCACGGCGCGCGTGTTGCTGGCACCCATGCCGCCGATGCCGACCACGGCAATGTTCACAATATCGCTTGGAGGGTTGATCCCGTGTCCGAGCACATGCCTCGAGACGATCGAGAGCCCCGCACCCGCGGAGGCGACTGTCGTCACGAAATTCCTCCTCGACACGACCCTCTTTGCCTCCGCCCCCGTGTGATTGGTATTGCCCTGCTCGCTCATTTCTTCCCCTTTCGTCCAGTAGCCCTGATCACGACCGCCCGCGCGGGCCGTCAACGTCGAAACGGTCGCACGATTGGTGAGCCGAAGTCAAGCCTTCATGGCGATGTTCACCAATTCCTTCACCATGCGGGAATTATCAGCTGAAAATAGGGCAGCGCACCTCATCTCCGGAAGGCCGGCGCGCCTTGCCGGACGAGTGCCCTCGTGTCGAGGCAGGCAGAGCTCACTACTTTGCACGCTTCGCGACGAATTCCTCGGTGGCAACATCGCCCACCTTGCGAGTGAACTTGATCTCGTCGCCGGCTAACTTGCCCTTGTATTCGATTCGGAGGTCTTGATCGCCGAATTTGAGCATCTCGACGAAAGAGATCTCGTCGCCGTTGACCTTGCCTTCCTGAATCTCAACCGCCGCCTCCGAATCACCCCTCTTTCCAATTGCCTTCCCCGTGAGCTTCGTGCCTTCGACTTTAAACTCGTAGATGTATTTCTGCACTCCGATCTGGGTGTCGAACTCCGCAGTCCACTTGCCTGTGACATCCGCAGCGTACGCCGAAACCATAACAGTTAGTGTCACAACCGCTAATGCCACAATCCTGTGCTGAAACATGTGAATCCCTCCTTTAAACTGAATTTCCATTTTTGGGGGCGACCCAAAATTCCATTCGCACCGATTGTACATACTGTCAACATCGGGATACAGCGGAATGTCCCGAGGGTAGGGACGGCCTACGCTTTCGCTCACATGATGGCGCTGTTGAATCGGGCCGACGCCGAAGCCAGAGCATAGAGTTGGGGCATTGCGAGGTTAGGCAGCCGGGAGTATAGTCGCCCCATCGAATCCAAATGCTGGCAGAGACCGAACGCGCCAGCGCAACACGAGGAGGGCTATTTCGTGAGTGACTATTTATCTCGAAGAAAACTGATACAGATCGCCGGTTTGGCGGCCTTGGCAACTCCGATGAGCCGCGCAGCGACCATTCCCGGTCCGCGTGCCGTAGGAAAGGACACACCTAAGATCTGCCTGGAGGCTGGATTAGGCGGGCCCGGGCCAGCCGGAAGTGGCGACGAGGCCGCCGCGCGCAGATTAAGGCAACTTGGCGTGGACCACGTGCTCTCCGGCGGAGGGCGGATGCCCTGGGAGGAAAGCCAGCTCAGGGATAGGATGGACCGCCTCAAGGCCAATGGTCTCACTTTGGGCAACCTGATGATCGCAGGATTTAGCAATGCCATCTATGCAAGATCCGCCCGCGATGAGGACATTGAGAAGGTGATTCAGTCCATCCGAGTGGCCGGAAAGGTGGGCTTGCCGGTAATCGAGTACAACTGGTATGCGCACCGGGCTATGGAGGGTTACTTCGAGGAGACCGGCCGGGCCGGCGCAGGGCATACGGGCTTTGATTACGAACGCATGAAGAATCTGCCTCCGCTCGAACAAGAGGGCGCCCATACTCTCGAAGAAATGTGGGCCAACATCACCTATTTCCTGAAGGCTGTGATCCCCGTTGCCGAGAAGGCCGGAGTCCGTATGGCGCTGCACCCCAACGATCCGCCTGCGCCCATCAGCCGCGGTTCGGGCCAGATCATGGGCACGGTGGAGGGCTGGAAGCGGCTCATCGAAATCGTAAAGAGTCCGTCCAACGGGATCACTTACGATTGCGGCGTAACGCGCGAGATGGGTCAGGACCCGGTCGAAGTATGCCGCTATTTCGGATCGAGGGACCGCATCAACCATGTGCATTTTCGGAACGTCAGGGTGCAAAAGCCGTACGAGAGGTACACCGAGGTATTCATCGATGAAGGCGAGGTCAACATGTTCGCCGTGATGAAAGAATTGCTGAAGCAGAAATACCCGCGCCTGATCTATCCCGAGCACCCGCGCGGAATCGACTATGACCGCGAGCGGCCCAACTTCCGGGCGGGTTACCCCGGCGGAGGCGGATACGCCGCCTATGCATTCAACGTGGGCTACACGCGAGCCATGCTGCAGGCCGCCCTCTCCTCCTGAGGCGGGTTCAAAGGCATGATCCGCAGATTTACGCAGATATAAATGGTCCATCTGCGTAAATCTGCGCCATCTGCGGGTGATCCTTATGCCATATCGAAAGTTGAGGCCCCAATGCGCAATCTGATTGCGGCACTTTTTCTCATACTCGTCAGCACTTCATCGGTATTCGGCAAAGTCGTTGTCTTCTGGCAGGAAGGCTTTCCTACGGTCGCGAGTCAGCCCGTCACCCGCGAAGCGCTGGCCAAAGCGCTCGAGGGGGCGGACCCGATCTTCGCGGGTATCGACGGCTTGCGAGACCCCGCGACACTCACGGGGGCGGACCTGCTGGTGTTGCCTTACGGCTCCGCCACGCCGGCAGATGCCTGGGGCAGCATTCATGGCTACCTTCGAGCCGGCGGAAACCTTCTGGTTCTTGGCGGCCAGCCGTTTCGGGTCCCGGTTACGGCTATCAATGGCAAATTCAGTGAGGCTCGGCCGCAGGATACATATTCTCGCGAGCTTGACCTCCGCCACACCTATGAGGTGCCCCGGCTGGACAGGACGAGGTTTGCGTGGAGATCCGGATACTCGTTTTTCCGCACGCCTGAAATCCGGGTGCGCCGTTTCTTCGCCATGGAAGGCCGCCTCGATGGCCTCGGCTATATGGTGAATTCCGACGGTATCGAGGTTGCTGCTCCTGTCGTGGTCGCGGACCACACAAGCGTCGCGCCACGGGCGAACACTATGCTCGGCTCCCGCGTCGTCATGCTGGACTTCGAACCGGAGACGGGATACTGGGAGTCGCCGGACGGAATCTCATTGGTTCACGAAGTCGCCAACTATGCCCGGCAGGGCGCGACTGCGTTCTGGCTGGAGGTGCTATTCTCGACCCTGAAACCGGGCGAAACACCTCAAATGGTGGTACATCTCCGAAACGCCCGCCGGGAACGCCTGGCCTTGCCCCAAACCGGGGAAGTCAAACTCGAACTGCTGTCCGGAAGCAAAGTGTTGGATGATGTGCGGATTCCTTGTTCGGGCACCAAGGTGGATGCGGATGTGTACTTCCATAAGGCTCTTCCACCCGGTTTCTACACGGTTCGTGGTCTGTATGAGGACGCCGGGCAGCCACGCGAGTTCTATCAGAACGGCTTTTGGGTGGAAGATGAAAAACTGCTTACGTCCGGACCGGTCTTGGGCGTGAACGGGGACTTCCTCACACGCGACGGCAAGCCATTTTTCCCAATCGGGACGAATTACTTCACCACTGAACAAAGCGGTTGGGATTTTTCCGGACCGCGGAATGCTTGGGTTTGGGAAAAAGATTTCGCAGAAATGGCACAACACGGCGTGACTTTCGTGCGCACCGGGGTGTGGATGCCTCCCTCGAGATTCGTCGAACCTTCCACCGCTGCAGTGAACGAACGGTTCCTGCGGAACCTGGAGGCCTATCTTCTTTGTGCACGCCGCCACAACATAATCGTCAACTTCACCTTCTTTGCCTTTGCTCCCCGCACAGGTACGGGTCCCGCCGATCAGCCATCGGCTTCTGTACCGAATCCCTATATGGATCCTGTAGCCATCCGTGCTGAGCAGGATTACATGCTCTCCATCGTGAATCACTTCAAGGAAGCCCCCTGGCTCTGCTGGGATCTCATCAACGAGCCCAGCTTCTCGAACCCGGGGCGGCTCTGGAAGGGGAACACTCCCAACGGCGACCCCACGGAAGTCGCGGCGTGGCACAAGTGGCTTCGGGAGAAGTACGGCAACCTCGCGGAATTGGCTGCTGCCTGGTCAGCTACCCCCGAACAACTGGGCAGCTTCGATGGCATACCGCTTCCGAGTGAACAGGACCTCTCATTCACCCGCTACCGCAACGCCAGACTGGTGCGCGCGCTCGACTACAACCTGTTTGCGCAGGATATGTTCACCCAATGGGTTCGTTCCATGGTCACGGCAATCCGCGGCACCGGGAGTAAGCAACTCATCAACGTCGGCCAGGATGAAGGGGGCGTGACCGATCGCGTGTTGAACCAGTTCTACGTGGCGGCAGGCGTTTCCTTCACAACCAACCACACCTATTGGCGGGATGATGCGCTGCTCTGGGATTCGGTCGTGGCGAAGCGGCAGGGCATACCCAATATTGTGGGTGAAACCGCATATCAGCCGGTCTGGGCTCCCGACGGCACCTGGCGCTACGACGAGATTACGGGTTACCCGCTGGTGGAAAGGAAATGGGCCCTGGGCTTTGCCGCAGCCAACAGCGGGGCGCTGCAGTGGGACTGGGCGCGAGAAGTCGATTTTGGCATGAAACGAAGCGACGGCTCGGCCAAAACCTGGCAAGCCATGATGCGTGATATGGGGCAGTTTGCCGAGAAGGCGGCGCCCTGGGCCACGGGAGTGATTCTGCCGGAGGTCGCCATCGTTCTGCCACAATCCCTCCAGCTCTCGGTGTTGAATGCGACAGCTCTCGAAGCGCAGCAAAAATCTATCCGGACGCTCTACCACTATGCGCGAAGCGAGACGTATGCGGTGGGAGAGTACCAGATCGAACTGCTGGGAAATCCGAAGTTAATTATCCTTCCGTCGCCCCTCGGACTAACTCGGAGCGCGTGGGAGGCGATTCGAGGCAAGGTCGAGGGCGGTGCGATCCTTCTGGTTTCTGGACCCTTTGGTGAGGATGCGCATTTCCATCCAACCGGCAGGCAAAAGGAAATTGGATTGGATTATGAGCCCGAGCCGTTGACGATTCGGGAGAATCTCCTGAAGTGGCCGGGAGGAGAAGCGCCGTTGACCTACGGAGGTGATAAAACGACGTTCCTCAATCGGGCGGTTTTGCCGGACGGCAGCACATGGGCCGAAAAGACGCTGGGGAAGGGCAGGATTTTGTTTGCACCTTTGCCTCTGGAATTGAACGATAACCTGCAGGCCGTCGGCGATGTTTACCGCTATGCGTTGAAGGTCGCGGGAGTGGTTGCGACTTACTCAACCAACCTCCAGGACCCCGGCATACTGATTTGCCCTACGCGGTTTCCGCATGCGACACTGTACGTACTGACTTCTGAGTCAGGCGAGCAGGAAGTCACTTTCCGCGATCAGAGCAGTGGGAAGCAATTCTCCGGCGGGCTCGATCCGGGGCGCGCGGCGCTGCTCCTCATAGGAGAAGATGGTCGCGTGCTTGCAGCTTACAACTGGAAGGCCCGTTGACCGGCGCAAACAGCCTTGAGATTCCCTGGTCGGAGTTGGCAACAGACAGGCAGCCTATTCTTTGGAGAGTCCTATCAACACCTGGGCTCGTGTTAAAGGCGCAGGATGCCCCAGATACTCCTGCCGATAAACCTGCAGGAGCAGCAAAAAGAAGGCCAGCAGAAATGGCCCCACCACAACGCCGACAATTCCAAAGAACTCCAGTCCGGCAAACGCTCCCAACAACATTACGATCGGATTGATGTTGCCCAGCTTCTTGCCCAGCCGGGGGCGTACGAGATTGTCGATGTGACTGACAACGATGGAGCCCCAAAGGAGCAATCCGATACCGGCATAGTAGTTGTTGTGCGCCAGCAGGTACACGCAGGCGGGCAGCCAGACCAGGGATGTGCCCACCAGCGGAACCAGAGACAAGACGGCCATCACAATGCCCCATAGCACGGCATCGTGCAGGCCGAAGATGAAGAATCCTATCCCTCCCATCAGGCCCTGAAGACTTGAAACCATGATTTGGCCGACCAGAATGGCCCTGCTAATGTGCTCGAACTGCCGGATCAGCCATATTGCGTTTGATTGCTTGAAAGGAAGGTATTCCGCGGAACGAATGAAGACATAGTGGATGTTCAAAAAGATGTAATACATCACAAAGAACATCACGAATAGCGATACCACCAGATGAGAAACGGCTGCAAAAATCGAGGGCAACACGTCGGTCAGCGTATCTGATACGTCGCGGGTGACGCGTTGCAATACCAGATCGATCTTGGCTTTTATATTGGGACTGAATCTTTCGAAGAGAACAGAGAGATCCTGGGGATTAAACTTGTCCTGCAGTGCCAGCGCCTGGTTGAAGGCCGTGTAGCAAATCATCAGTAGTGGGACAAGTGCTACTACCAGGATCATGAAGACCGTCAGAATCGCCGCCAATTCATCCTTACCGATCTTCCTTTTAATCCATATGTATACGGGGGCGAACATGAATGAGAACACATAAGCTCCAAAGAGAGCCACAAAGAAGATTCTCAGCAGATAGAGGAGAAACAGCCCGAGCACCAGCAACAGTCCAGTGGCGACGTATTTCTTGAACTCTTCCTGCCCGATGAGCATATGAGGCCATGTGGGCCGCAGTCGAGGAGTCCGCTGCGTCAGGCGCAAGGATACTGGGGTCGTAGCATTTGGTCAAGCAGGACGCGCCCTTTCTGTGCGTCCAATCAGCCATTTTCGATTGAGTCTCAGTGTCGAATCCCCTATTCTGATCTACCGTCTCGCAAATAGAATCGCCCCAATGATAGAAATCAGAATTACTTCCGATCCCAGGTTCCTGATCATCGTCCGCGCGATGATAAGCCAGTTGTGTGACTTGCTGGAATGCTCGACGGAGGAGCAACGCGAGATTGTCCTTGCGGTGGATGAGGCCTGCGCCAACATTATCAAGCATACCTATCAAGGGGATCGGAGTCAGACAATCGACATTTTCTGCAAGGTTGACGAAGACAACCTGGAGATAGTGCTGCAAGATTGCGGGCCGCCCCTGGACGTCGAGCGGATTGTCCCGCGGGATCTCGACGAGGTGCGGCCCGGCGGACTCGGCACGCATTTCATCCGTTCCATCATGGACGAGGTGACTTACACACACAAGGAAGGCTGCGGAAATGTGCTGCGGATGGTCAGGCGTCTTCACAAAAACTGTTCCTAAGGAGTGGGTCTTTGGTCAAAAACTCAATGGATGTGCAGACTCGAAGGGCGCAAACCGCCCTGGTAATCGACCTCAGAGGCCAAGTCGATCTCTTCTCATCGCCGAGAATGCGCTCGGCGATATCGGAAGCGATCAACACTGAACAGGTGTCACGGGTTGCGATCAACCTGAGTGAGGTGAGCTATATCGACAGCTCAGGAGTTGCGTCGCTGGTCGAAGGCCTGCGGCTGGCGCGCTCCAAAAACTGCCACCTTGTGCTCTTTGGGCTGCAACGAGGAGCAAAGGAAGTGTTCAAGTTGGCGCGCCTTGACAAGATATTCGACATTCGAGCCAGCGAACTCGAGGCTCTGTCCGATTGACCCGTCTCGAACGCCGGGTCAAGCAGCCTTATATTCCCCAGCGCGGCCGAAGCCGCAACCAAGTATGGGAGATTGGGACGCCGCGCGCTTTCAGCTTTCAGCACTCAGCTTCTGAACAAGCACCGTGAGCATGCGTTTGATCTCGGTGGTCTGTTGGAGGGAACGGGGTCGTATCTGAAGAAGTTTTTGGAAGAGATACCACGTCCTCCAAAATGAAAACTACATTCTACAGATACGACCCCTGCCTCGGGCAGATCTTCTCAATCCTTCAGCACGCTCAGGCTGACGTGAGAGGCCAGCGATGCTGACCGAAACACCTTCTGCGTGGCCTTTTGATAGTCCGTATCCTTGGCGTGATAGATGTCACAGAACTTCTGCGGATTGCGATCGAACATCGGGAACCAGGAGCTCTGAACCTGTACCATGATTCTGTGCCCCTTCCGGAAGGTGTGGTGCTTATCCCCCACCGTGAAATCGATTTTTGTCGCCTTGTCGGGGACCATCGGCTCCGGATTCGAGAAGCTGTTCCTGAACTTTCCTCGAAGGATGTCCCCGGCGAGCAGCATCTGGTAACCGCCCATGCGTACATTCTGAAGATTCGGCTTCGGGTCGGGATAGTCTCCCGGATATACGTCGATGACCTTGACCACCCAGTCTGAATCTGTTCCGGTTGTCGAGACTTGCAGGTGTGCATCGATGGGACCTGCAACCGTGATGTCGCTCGCCAGGGGTTCCGTCTGGTAAAAGAGAACGTCCGGCCGTGTCCAAGCAAACCGTTGGTCTTCAACCATGAATAGGTGACCTTCGATCGTCCTGATTTCAGCGCTGTAGGGAACAGGCTTGAAAGGATCGCTGATGTAAGAATCGTACGCTTCGGAAGGTTTATTCTGTAGAGGGGAAAACGAAAGTCCCGATTTCTCGTTGAAGTATAACTTTGTGGTCTGGATTGTCTTCGGCGGCCACTGATCATAAGAATGCCATGCATTCTTACCTGTTTCGAAGGCCGTTACTCGGGGCAGCTTGAGCTCACCCTTGTCTTTCAGGTAGTAGTTGAAAAAAGGAAATTCAACCTGCTCGCGGTAGTAGACACCCGTCTTCAAGCCGAAGGAGATGTTGCCCAGGCTGTCGCCGTCCATGCGCGCATAGCCGCCGTGCATCCATGGGCCTATCACAAAGTAGGTCTTGTTGTTCGGATTGTTCTGCTCCATCGCATGATACATCCGGAACGGTCCGTAGAAATCCTGGGCATCGAACCATCCGGCGACAATTAGGACAGGATGGTTGATGTTCTTCAGGTCTTTGGGGACATTGCGCGACTGCCAGTACTCATCATAGGTGCCGTGGATCATGTAGTCATTCCAGGTAGGCACCTCATCCTGGAAGAACTTTCTCGCATTCGCAGCAGCACCCAGGCGCAGGAAAAAATCGTACCCGTCCGGCGTACCGTAGTCGAAAGGTCCAGGGGGTTTGTCGGTGGGAGCGGAGCGAGCACGGGCATTTCCGGACATCCATGCGAAGGCGTACATCAATTGAAACGCGCCGCCGGAGTGATGGTCATCACCGAGAAATTGATCCTGGGGTGGAGACTGCGGCGAGGAGGCTTTCAGAGCGGGATGCGCATCAATCATTCCTTGAGAGACTTCCCAGCCTCCCCAGGAGATTCCCCACTGCCCGACCCTTCCGTTGTTGTTCGGAATGTTTTTTACGAGCCAGTCTATTGTGTCATAGGTGTCGGTGCTTTCGTTGGTCTGGTTAGGTCCTTTTAGGATCGGGCGGTGGTGAATGAACTCCCCCTCGGATTTGAACTTTCCTCGCGTGTCCTGATAAACGACTATGTATCCCTCCTTCGCAAAATCATTGTTGGGGCCGATCACGCTTTTGTACTCGTTGGGACCATAGGGGGGAATGCCGTAGGCAGTTCGTGAGATGAGGATTGGGTACTTTTGCGAGGCGTCTTTCGGGGAGTAGACAATCGTGAAGAGCTTGATGTCGTCCCGCATCGGGATCATGTACTCCCGCTTTGTATAGTGCACCTTCACGTTGTACGCTGGACCGTCCAGCTGCGGGGATTGCTGTCTTCCAAGACCGCCCATGCAAATGAGAACCAATAGACTCGAAGCGATTGACGTGTGGCTGCGGAATGAGACCATCGTCGCTCCCCCTCTCAAATGGAATGAGACCTTCCGATTCCCGCATCTTAAATCAGACCATTTCAGGAGAAAAGCTCGATAGTGAACATAGGAGGACGCCTCACAAGCTTCCTGTTAAAATATGCGTTTCCACTCTCGAACCATGCTTGATGCACGAAGCCCGTAGGGGCACGCGACCGCGTGCCCCTACCGTCCTCAGGCCGAATTTCTGCCAAATCAGCACAGGTTTAGGCAGAAGAACACCTGCGACACCCAAGTTCACCGGGAGCCAAAAGGGTTACAATCCGTGAGATAATGAAGAGTCAACCGCCGCGTTATCACACTCGGAAGCCGCATAGGTCTTGCTTCGAATGCTGTCGGCGGCACGTGGAGATGTTTTGCCGGACCATCACTCCGGCTTTATTGCATTAGGAGTGCCCCATGAATTCCATGAACTTCTATATTGCAGCAATGGCACTCACCTTGGTGGTCCTCTCACCCGGCCGTGCGAGCACGAGGGCTCAACCGCAAGCTCCCACCACCGGCATACTGGGCGCATTCAGCGACGAAGTGGCGATTCTTGAGCAAGCGCTCACCGATGCGCAGCCGCAGACAATACTGGGAATCCGCTTTGTCACAGGGAAGCTAATGGGTCGCAGGGTTGTGGTGGCCTCGAGCGGCGTCGGGAAGGTAAACGCGGCCATGTCGGCCACCTTGCTCATTGACCACTTCAGACCCAGTGAGGTTCTCTATTCGGGAATCGCCGGTGCCGTCAATCCGGACCTCCACCCGGGCGACATAGTGATCGGAGAAAAGACTGTTCAGCACGATCTGGGCACGCTTACGCCTGAAGGCATCCAGCGGCGAGGAATGCGGAATCCTGTCGACTGGAAGCCTAATCCCGTCTTTCTCGACGCCGATCCGGAGCTGCTTGGGCTGGCGGAAGTGGCGCGCAAGCGCGTCGAGCTGGAGAAAATTCAAACCAGCGAGGGGCAGAGAACTCCCAAGATCATCAAAGGAATCGTTGCCACCGGCGATGTCTTCGTAGCCTCTCCCGCTAAGAAAGAGGAGTTGCGGAAGGCACTCAACGCCGACGCTGTGGAGATGGAGGGCGCAGCCGTGGCCCAGGTCTGCCGGGAGCTCGGTGTGCCATGCCTCGTGATACGCAGCATCACCGATAGCGCTGATGCCAATGCCCGCAAGGATTCGAACCTCTTCTTCCCGGTGGCTGCGCAAAACTCCTCGCGCCTAGTTATGGATATCGTCGGGCAGCTGGCATCGGCACCTGCGCCAAGAAAACGCAGATAGAGGCGCTGGCGGAGTGAACCTTGTGGAGCTTGAATTCGTACTTATAAGGCAAGAATCTAGGAGAGAAATCGATGGTCGAGCTTGGCGGGTTTTTGTTCGTCCTTTTGATCGTTGGGGCGATCGTGCTCGTCGTAAAGGCCTTGATTGCCCTGTTGATTGTTCCCTTCAAGATCGGCCTCGGCATAGTCAAGCTCCTGCTGGCTTTGCTGATCGGCATACCCCTCCTCATCCTTGGGCTGGTGTTCGCGGCGACGGTGGTTCCTCTCCTCTTGGTGTCTATTCCCATTCTGCTTCTGGTCCTGATTGTTGTTGTCATTGTTGCAGCTCCGTTCGTTCTTGCCTTCAAGTGCCTCTTTTGATTCGGTGAGAGACTGCCAATATCCCGGCCGTCATCATCAGACCTCACAGAATTCAAGACTCCTCGTCCATCAAGATGGTGTCGTCCTGCAATTCCATCGGCTGGCGAGAAACGCATAGATTTGCGCGCACGTCGTTTTTACATCGCGCTATGTTCGACTATGTTCGATGATGCCTGGCTGAAGTAGCAGGCCGCGAGAGAGGGCCTAATTCGGCCTATCCGCAGGGACGCTATCCTATCTCCCCTGCTTCTCGCGCTCCTGGATGTAGCGCGCCGTCCTGGGATTGTCCCTGTTCCACTGCGGCACCTCGGCGCTGTCGGCTATCCGGAAGAGGCCTAGTGCGATGGCACCATCAACTTTGGCCATGTTCTCGTAGTCGAGCTTGGGCCATTCATCGCTGACCCTGTGATAGTCCGGGAACATGTAGCTGACCGATATCGTGGTCGAGGGGACTCCCGCTTCCGCAAAAGCGGCATTATCGCTGGCACCGAAATAGACATCGCTGTTCTTTTCGTGCTTCATGACTTTAATGCCTATTTCGTTGCCGGCTTTGCTGAAGACCGTGGCAATATTGGTGTAATCAAAGCCCGTGAGATTGAACTGCAGCAGCCGCGGACCCTCGGTGTCATCGGTGCGGCCAAGCTGTTCGAGATTGATATCGGCGATGGTTTTGGCCAGCGGGAAGACTGGGTGCTGGCAATAATACCGCGAACCCAGTTCGCCAACTTCCTCACCAAAGAAGGTCATGAACACCACGCTGCGCTTCGGTTTCTCCGCGAGCGCAGCAAGCGCGTTGGCGGTCTCAATCACCGAGGCCGTGCCGCTTGCGTCGTCGTTAGCGCCGTTGAAAATCCGGTCGCCTTCGCCCGTGTCGCGCATTCCCAGGTGATCGTAGTGCGCCGAGACCACTACATAGGTGTCTTTGAGCGCCGGGTCCGAGCCGCGCAGGATGCCGATCACGTTGCGGAGCTTCACGGGCTGTACGGTGGGCGCGGGAATATGCGCCGTGACCGTCGCATCTCTGGCGGCGCTCACCGCAGCCCGGATCGCCGCATCCCACACCACGAGGATGGGTACTTTGGAAGCCGGCGCGGAAGCGTCACGCAAGCGCGCCCTTGCATTGATTCCCATCGCGCCCGCACGGATCACGATCACGAGAGCGGGTTCGAGCCTGGCGACGGCAGCCGGAATGCGCCGCAGCGCCATAAATGCCGCACCACCGGCCTCGCGAAGTTCGACGAGCAGCACCTTGCCGCGCGTCTGCTCCGGCGTCATGGCGTCTAGACCCGCCGGGTCGCTGAGCGCGACTTTGAGGACGGGCGCGCCGCTGAGGTCCACAGCCACCGGGTCCTGCAAGGACATTGCCGCCTTGTCGACCTTGAGTGCGCTTCCGCCGGTTTCAAACGTCAATTCCAGACCGTCCAGTTTCGGCGTGACGGACCGATAGTCCGCCGTCTGGAAATAGCTGTCGTTGCCCGCGGGCTCCAAACCCGCGCGCCGGTATTGCGCGGCGATGTATTCGGCCGCGACGTCAAGGCCCGGAGACGGCGTGCCCCGACCCTGCAGCGTGTCGGAGGCGAGAAAGGAAACGTCGGCTTTCAGATCGTTGGCCGTGAGCTTCGGCCTGATTTGGGCCGCGGCGTTGACGGCCACGATTGCCGCGAATACGGCAACAATAGACCTCCTGTTTTTCATTTGGCTCCTCGGTGTTCCGAATCTGACCACGATATAGGATCCTCTCTGGCTGTGTCCAAGGTTTCCCCTTCCCTGCCCGTTTGGAAATCGCCTTTCGCTGTATTTACCTACTTCTTAGTCACATTGACGTAATATAGGTCGGTTGCCACTTCAAAATCGTCCTTCTTCACTCCCAATTTCATCGTCTTCCATTCCGTTGTGGGCTCGATGAGCTGCCAATTATCCCTTCTTCCGACTTTCACAGGCATGGCAAACTCCTTCACGTCAGCTTTCCAGCGGTAGGAGACGCTGCCGTCGCTCTCTTGAAACTGTAATTCGAGCGCCGGGATGTTGTTGTGCCGGAGGTATTGGTCGAAAATTGGAGTGAGGTTCTTTTTGGTTCTCTCGTTGAAAAACTTCACCACATCTTCCGTCATGATATTCCTGTATTTGAAGTGGCCGTAGTAATCGCGCACTAGCTTCCACCAGCGAGCGTTATCATCGATCACGCTACGAAGGGTGTTGAGGAAAAGTGCGCCCTTAAAGTACATATCCTGCGTCGGCCAGTTATTAACACCGGCCGGCCCGATAATCGGCTCCCGGTTTCTGATCTTCGCCTTATAGCCGTTTATATACTTCAGGGCGTCTTCCCGGCCGAACATGCATTCGACATACACACACTCAGCGTAGGTGCCCCAACCCTCGTGGATCCACGCATCAGAGACATCACTCGCCGTTATGCTGTTACCAAACCATTCGTGCGCGCTTTCGTGAATAATGATGAAGTCGAACTTCATACTGACGCCGACACCGGTCCAATCCCGTTCGAGATATCCGTTCGCAAAATGGTTTCCATACGTGACGGCGCTTTGATGCTCCATTCCGGAGTAAGGAACTTCAATCAGCTTATAGCCGTCCTTCTCGAACGGGTACTCGCCGAAGAATTTCTGATAGCACTGGAGCATCGATTTTGCCTGCACGAATTGCCGCTTGGCCTTTTTCAGATTCTCCGGCAGACAATAGAAATCGAGCGTCAGATCGTTAAGCCGGTCGCTAAAGTGGACGTAGTTCCCGATATTCAGTGAAACGCAGTAGTTATTGATGGGGTAGTGAATGAGCCAGTCGTATCGTGTGTATCCGTCACCGAGGTCGGTTTTGCCCACGAACCGTCCGTTGGACACGTCCACGAGGGTGCCGGGAATCTCTACGCTGAGGCGCATATTCTCCACTTCATCACGCTGCTGGTCCTTGTTCGGCCACCAGACGCTTGCACCGACTCCCTGACAGGCGGTATTGATCCAAGGATGGCCGGAAGGATCCTTCTTGAAGGTTATGCCGCCGAATCGTCCGGTCTCCGTCGGATTGCCGGAATAATAGAAATCGATCGAGTAAACGGAGTTTTTCTTGAGCGTCCGGGGAAAATCGACGAACACGGCATTGAATTCCCGCTCATATTTCAACTGGGTCGAGCCGAGCAGGATCTTTTCAATGTTCATATTGGCATACAGGTCGAGTTGGATGCGCGAGTCATCCTTCAGCATCTTGAAACGAATCGTGTTCTTCCCGCTGATGAACTTCTTCTCGGGGTCAACGCGAACGTCGAGGTTATAGGAAAGTAAGTCGTTGTTGGCGCGATAGGGCCCATAGCTGCCACGCAGGATATCGGCTCGGGTAAATGTCCTTTGAGGCGTCTGAGCTGCAACAAATGTTGTAAGGCAAAGCAAAGAAAAGAACGTAAGCTTGTGCAGGAGCTGTCCAGGCATCGGTCTACCTCATGAAGGCTTAAGACTGCTCTGTTCGGTTACGTCGGCTCGGCAGTAGTTTAGTATCGTGGACCCGCAGCAGGATCACGCGTTTGCTTTTCCTGGCCGGAGCAGAATACCAGCCGTCGAGGTAGAAATCATCCGGAATTATCCTACCAATGGGACGCGGCTCTGCAATGCGCCGGATCGTTGTGTCGCGTCCGAGCGGCTTATGGCAGGTTCTTCTCTTGTATCTCTAGGTGAATCGCAACCCATGCGAAGGAAACTGAAACGACTCATGGACACCGCATTCAAGCCGTCTTCCAGGCTTTCTTTGATGCATCTGGCCTTTGTCACTATCATAGGGTGTTTGTTACTGCCCGGAGTTGCGCCGACCGAAACTGAGCAGCCGAGCTCGGATTCGGGGGGCACTCGGATTGGCGCGCTATCTTCCGACGCTTGCCGGACTCCGCTCGGCGTCCCGTGCTTCACAATCCAATGCAGTCATAGCCAGTGGCAATCAGCCAAGTATGAGCGTCGCGGACACCCCGCAACCTGTCCGTTTCCCGTTTTGTCATTTCCGAGGTCACCTCAGGCGCCCACAACCAGCAGACCTAACGGCTGACGCGCTTCCCCGCCTGCGCCGTATCCTATCGCGATCGGGACGGCGCCCAGCGTGGCCGACATCGTCGCCATCATGATCGGAAGGCGGGCGAAGTCCTGCCCGTTTCAAGAGTTTTTCCAAGGCTGCCTCAGTCAGTTAGCCAATCCAACAAATCCCTGAAACCGGGGAAACAGTTAAACTTCGCGTCCAGCCAGGAGGAGCTCCAGGGATTAATGGGGAAGGTGAGTGATTAGGTTCAGGCATTATTTCGTGATTTCCCCAACACCGCCTCGGTGGAGCAGGTTCACCTGGAGATGCTGAATGTGCGTGGCAATGTTGTCCGCGCCACCAATCGCAAATATCGCTACCTCTTCCTCACCCGCCATGGAGAAGGAACCATTGGAATCGAAGAATATCGGACCGATAGCCAAGACGCCCTAAACAGCATGCGAGAATAATCCGGCGAGCGCTGAAAACTTCGCATTCGTGTAACTCGTATCCGATGGATTTGAGAAGCCTCAGCCACTTTTCCGGTAAGCCGACTACTCGTCCAGTGAGGTGATCAGTAAGATTCTCGAGTGCCTCGGCCTACCTTCCAGGCCTTCTAATTCTCCTGCCGGATAGAATCGCTTTGTGACTGGATGGCCTTTCTGCGATAATCGCGGCCAAGCCTCGTCTTCCCTCTGATGAGCGACGGCTTGGGACAGTAAGAAATGACAACAGATCTCATCACTTTTGGCAAATCATTCAACGATGAGGCCGCACTCTGCCGCGCCCTAATTGGGCTCTTTTCCAAGATTGGAAAAATCCGAAATATTAGGTATGCGCATGGGCCCGCTGAACTCGGCAAGGACATCATCTTTGACACAGTTGACGTATTTGGAGATACCCGAGTTGTCGCATGTGTCGTCAAAAACGAAAAAATCACTGGAAATGCCGACACTGGTGCCCGAATGGTCGTTAACCAAGCGCTACAGGCTCTTGACAGCGAGTTTATCGATGACAGAGGGAAAAAATGCTATATCGATGAGGTATATATCATCAGCCCTTACGAGATTGGGCAAATGACCGTCACTTCCGTCAAGGGGGCGATGGGGCGAGGCCGCGGACAAGTAACATTCATGTGCGGCTACAGATTACTATCGTTATTCAAAGAGTATTGGCCAGACTATCTGGTCTTAGAGGCCAATCTCATCAGATCTTACACTACTCAACTAGCATTGCAGGTTGGCGAGAGTGCAGCTGTGGCAAATGTGCTCTTCCAGCATGGTCTTATACAAGCAGCTCACAAGCAACTTAGTCACATTTACGTCCATCCATCGCTAGAGATAAATGTTAGACAGTTTGGATTTAAGGTCTCATCACCAAAACTGGAATTCCTTGAACGTGCAGTTACTGAAGCGCAAATGGACGAACTAGTCGCCGGGTTATCTGACCTCTCCCAGCTGAGTCTCATGTTTCGCTCTTTTGGCTGCGATGAATGCGCTACCGGTGAGGAAGACACGCAGGCTACGGCGCTACCTCAGCGCCTCAGAGCTGAATGGGACCGCCTGTATTCTGAATTGCGAGCTAAAGATGTGAAAGACCAGAGGAGGGCAACGTCCCGCGGCGAAGCGGCAATCACACTTGACAAATGGCCAGAGCTTCGAACAGGCTATGAGTTGTCGCTACACAGGGAGTCACGTAGATGTCAATTCATACAGAAGGTGGTGGAACGCGCAAATTACATAGCCAGTCGGCCTGACCTTGGACCGACTCTTCTGCGTTCAAAGGAATACTCCGAGTATTGTCTCGCTGAGATGTTCTGGAGGGCCGTCCCACGTCTTGTTCCATCCACCAGCGACCCAGTCACGATAAGCCTCCCTAGTGATCTTGTCCTGGAAGCGGACTTTCCAGTATTAATCACAGCTCCCGCTGGATGTGGCAAGAGTTCATTCTGTAGATGGAGTGCACTGCGTGACGCGGAATACTTACTGGCAGGGAAACACAACATCGTGCCAATATATGTGCCCCTACACACATTATCTGCGAAGGAGATCACCACATTCTCGGATACGTTCTTTGTAGATCCGACTCTTAAGTCAATTCTCAAAGAAGCGAAGTCAACAGCTTCATTTCGTCTCTATCTTGATGGTCTGGATGAAGTTCCTTCTATTGACAAGCAGCGTGAAATCGTTCGAGCCGCTCAAAAGGGCTGGGAGGAGAGCCAAGGGCGGATAGGAGTGGTCTTCGCTGGACGAGAACATCTATCCGGCCAGTGGCTGCTGTGGCTAGTGCGAATTCGTTTGAGCGAGTTTGGTGATGTTCAGATCAAAGAATTAGCCCAGAAATTACTGGAAGAGAGCGATTTGATTAATCGGTTTTGGGTTGAGCTGGCCGGTACAACAGGGCTTCGTTCCATTCTTGGGGCTCCCCTGATGTGCACTTTGACACTTTACGTCTATCGGGCGATGCGCCGCCTTCCTGAAAACAAGATTCGGCTGTATGACATGTTTGTCAGCCTACTCTGCGGAGGGTGGGATTTGGCTAAAGGGATCAACCGAGGCTCTGAGTTCGGGCAGCAGCCAAAGCTCGAACTTGCTCGGATACTGGCGGCATTCCTGCACCAATGCAGAAAGCTGGAGATCGACTCCACAGACATGAAACTCGCTATGAGACAGGTGCTACCCCATCTCGAGTCACAAGGATCCGCAGTCTTGAGTGAATTTGTTCAAGACGGACTACTCGTACCGGTTGGAGACAAGCATGCGTTCGCCCACCTTTCATTCCAGGATTATTTCGCTGCTCGTGATCTGATGGAGCCCACCGGGAGACGAGCGGAGCTGGCGCTATCAGAGTATCTTGCGGGTGATGACTGGCGGAAAGAGGTCTTGGCCTTTTATATGGGGATGCTGAGTCGTCCTAACGAAGCGGCCTCCTGGATAAAGGACAAAGCAAGTGAAATTGCGAGAAAGGTGGGGTCTGCAATTGTGGAACCGCGAGCTGAATACCTTATTTCCGTGTTGCCGAAGAGAAGCGGGGAAGAGGCATAGGCATAGAGAAGCCCGCTCGGGTTGGCGTTACAGTCCAGAACTCCCTTTCGGGTCAGTAATCCGGGACCTGCCAGCCAAACGCCCCCTAGCTCCCGGAGCGCCGCATCTCCGCATTTGCAGGCTACCATCACTTGTCCGGGTTGCCGACTTACCGTCCAAGTGGAATTACTTCCGAGTTGCCTGTCAACCGCCCACAATCCGAAGCGGTGTGTGGTGATGGCTCGGGCCACGTTCCGGCAGCGCCCTCCCACACGCGAGATCCGGGCGCCCGCTTCTGACCGCTGCCGCCGCCCGGAGCTTCTACAACAACCCCAACGGCTGGGGCTCGATGTCTCCACCCTCGCAGCCCATCCCCGGGCGGCCTGTGCCCTTGAGCGATTCCTTAAGAATCGTAGCCGGGGCCGCCAGGCGACCCGCACTCTTTCCACAGCTTTTCCCAATTCCAGATCCCGTACGCCACCTCGTTCGGCAACGGGAATCCGAGCTGATGCGCGAGCATACACACCTGCCCGCGATGGTGGGCTTCGTGAGAAAGCATGTAGCACAGCATTTCCAGGCCAACCGGCCAAGGCGGAGCCCAGCCGTCTCTGCGAAACTTCTCGACGCGGCCCCCACAACCGCCGAGCGCTTCAGCAAGCATCTCCGCGCAGCGAGCGCCGCTCTCGGCCAATCCCGCACGGGCCTGCTGCGGCGTGCAGTGCGCGCGGTTGAGCTGTCGTGGAACCTTCAGGTGCGGAGCTGCAAGCCTGACCCACTTGGAGCGGACATTGTGCATGTGCGTGAAGATCGCCGCAATGGTGCGGGCCTTGCCGGGCGGTTTGGCTCTCCAGGCGGTAGGGTCAAGATGTTCGATAAGAATCTGGTTCATGCGATCATTGGCGGCAAAGATCTGGACTGCGGCTCGGCCGAGTCGAGTGTGAACCTTGTGTTGACGCGTGGTCACGGCTCCCTACTCCTTGACCTATAATACTTCCGGGCCGTCGGCAACTCGGAAATTATTGTGGACCGCTAACCAGTAACCGTCTAAGTCCTGATAAACGCGCTATCCGGTAATTTGACCTGCCCGCCAAGCGGTTTCGGGCAATCGTCCGAATACACAGCCATGCGTAGTATTTGGAGGGCGCTATGTCGGTAGCTCTACAGATATGCTTAACGAAACACGCCGCTCCGAATTCGTTCAGCAACGTATGCACCCAGGGGAGTCCACTCAAACATGGCCTCACCTGTTGGCCCCTGGCCTTGGCAATGCAACACGCCCTTGTCGACCAGCCGCGAAACACCCGTCAGCAAGGGTGAATTGATGCCTTGCTTTTGCAACTCGAAGCCGAATGGTTGTTGTGGCCAACACTGGAGGAAAAATTTGATAGTAGAAAGTTCGTCGTAGGAAAGCGAGCGAATTGCACGTTCCACCCTTGCGTCTTTCAGATGATTCTGTTCGGCGAGACGTTGCTTCAACGCAGAAGTGAGCTGGGTACGGGCGGTTCCTTCATCGACGAAATTGATCCGCCGGTGGGGAATCGTCGAAACGTCAAAGAGGAGGCGGTCATTGTCATCATGTACAAGAAGGATCTCATATGGTTGCCGACACGAAACGGCAATGCCGACCTCGTACATCACGTTTCCGTTCCGATACGTGGTCCCATTCTTCGCGTCGCGACCGACAGTAGACACGTCGGCGAGGAAGAGCTGGGAATGAATAATGCCATTAATGATGTCCGTGGTTATCGCATCGCCGGAAGCAGATGTATCGATCCGGTAGGCCGTGAGCGGCTGGCTTGCCACGGCAAGATCCGCCACTGCAGGCGCTATAATCTTCCAAAATCGGTCGTCGTACTCTCGCGCGAAGCTCATCGCCACGAAAACACGCGGCTCCAGCTCCATCCGCCAAAATGCATCTAGATAAGCCTTCGGCAACATCTTCGCTCTCCAACAGGTTTAGGATCACGCGTTCATCTTACCACATGTGATCCGTGGTCACGTCGCTGGGCTGTCTTCGGAACGCATCGCCAGCATGTCATCAGGCATTTGACAGCTTGACTACTAGAAACTGGTCGATGGACATGGGGATTGGATTTCCCTGACCGCCTAACATACAGGATGGTGGAATGGTTTTCGAGTTAGGCGCTAGCCACTGCACGTATGACGGGCTATCCGCCGATGTGACCTTGGGCTCCGCTTGGCAGACCAGTTTTCCGGTTTGCCGACAATACGGACAAGCGGAGGCGTCGCTGGTTTGAAAATTGAAACTCTCGTGACGCGGACTTCCATACCGGGTGGAGAGGGCGGCTCCTCCCCGTGGCGTTATACCGGGCTGAATCTGGCCTCGATAGTCGTCCAGGACTAGCGTCTCACTTGCACACACAGCGCGGCATAGCCGCAACCAAAATCTTATCCGCGAATTACGCGAACTGCGCGAACCTACGCAAATGAAACGATTGATGCGCCCGTTCGCGCAGTTCGCGGCTAAAAGCTTGTCAAAAATCCAAGAAACCTGGCGATAGCAGTACAGAGCGCTTGCTCGTCCCTCCAATCGGTTTAACTATTCAAAACGCAGCGCGGCCACAGGATCGACCCGCGAGGCGCGACACGCAGGAATGTATCCGGCAGCAAGCGCTACGATGCCTAAAAGCAGCGCGGCGAAGACAATTGTTGGGGGGTCGGCAGGCCTGAGCCCAAAAAGCAGAGAGGCCACCAGTGGGCCGCATGCCAGCACGGCCAGGACTCCAAACAAGAGGCCGGTGGCCAGCGTCCAGAAGATTTCCCGGAGAATCATTAGTAGAATAGACGAGGGTTTAGCACCTAGCGCCATGCGGACACCAATTTCATTCGTGCGCCCGGCCACCGCATACGCCAATGTCCCATAAATGCCGATCGAAACCAGCAACAGGGTCAGGCCGCTGAAGAATCCCGAGAGATCCGCTACCAGATATTCCCGTGTCAACTTCCGATCGATTCGACTCGACAAAGTGACGACACCCCGAACGTTCAGGCGCGCATCGACATCCCGGATCGCCTCTCGTACCGCACCGGCAAGTGCGAGTGGTGAGCCTGTTGTTCGCACTTCCAGTGTGTTCAGTCCGGCCGGGTTTTGCAGGAATGCGAAATAGAGCATGCGCGGGGTCGATTCACGCAGCTCCCTGTACTTGGCGTCTCGGGCGACACCAATGATCTCGTACTCCTTCTTGTTGAAATGGAGCCGCTGCCCCACCGCAGGCCGATCTCCGAAGTAATATCGCGCCATGGTCTGGTTGATGACCACGACACATTCACTGTTCGCCGTATCAGTCAGCGAAAACTCACGGCCTTGAAGCAGTGGGATTCCCAGCGTTTCAAAATAATCGGGTCCGACCCAGTCCGCCCGCGCCTGTTGATCTTCCTTGCTCCGCGGCGTGTACCCTTCGATCTCGAGGCCATAGACGCCGCTCCCAGTGTCGCCCAGGGTAGCGTTGAACGAAACGCTGGCGGACCGGACTCCGGGTATCGCTACAACGCGCTCCAGCAGGCGGGCGGCAAGGTTCGCCTCTTGCCCGCCACGATGGGGACCAATTCCGACCAGCAGCACGTTGTCGGCTACAAAGCCAGCATCCATGGTCTTCAAATTCCGGAGAGTGCGGATGAAGAGGCCGCCGCCCGCCAACAACACTAGTGAGAGTGCGACCTGAATTATGATGAGCACGTTCCTCAGTGCCCAGGGTCGTCCCTGGCCCACCATGGTGCGTGAGTTCATCTTGAGCGTTGGACCGACATCTCGACGGACCGCCTGGATTGCCGGAGCCAGACCGAACAGGATACCGGTAAACACCGATACTGCCGCTGTGAAAAGCAAGATGCGGCCATCGGGACGGAGGTTGAGCGTGATGGAATCAGTGCCTGCGGAGACGAGGGTCAGCAGAAATTGGCTGCTCCAGACTGCGAACAACAGGCCGAGCGCACCTCCGAGCACGGCTAGTAGCACGCTTTCCGTCAGTAGTTGCCGAATCAGACGGCGGCGAGAGGCTCCGAGCGCCAGCCGGGTGGCAATCTCTCGCCGCCGCGATGCCGCCCGCGCCAACAACAGGCTCGCCAGGTTCGTACAGGCCATTAACAGAACCAATGCCACCACAGCCATCAGGAAGCGCAGCGGATCAGAGAGTTTTTCTCGCAGCTTAGCCAATCCGCGGCTGCCCGGTTCCATCGCGATGTGGTGTAAGTAATCGGTCTCCGCGTTGGTCCGGAATTCCGCGTGAATCCCGGCAACCAAGGCGCTCGCTTCGGCGCGCGCCTGTTCGATGTTCATACCGGGTTTCAAGCGCCCCATCAGGTTCGCCCACGTCACGAAACGCACGTTTCGCAAGTCGGATGGGCTGGGACGGATTCCTTGCAGCATTTCAATGGACACCCAGATATCGGTTGCCTGGCCCACCGATTCACCCAAGAACTCCGGCGGCGCCACGCCGACAATGCGGCAGGACGAACCATTAATCGTCAGGCGTTTCCCGACGGCGGAATCGTCACCGAAAGTGCGCTTGCAAAAGCCGTGGCTGATCACCCCAACCGGTAACCTATCGTCGTCCTCGGTGAACATGCGGCCCTGGCCTGCTCGAACGGCAAGAACAGAGAAGTAGTTGCCGGAGACGATTTGGACTTGCGCTCTCTCAGTTTCGTCGCCCACTCCTACGTCGATCAGATTCACTGTCGATGCCGCAAGTAGACCTGAGAACACCTGGGTACGATCGCGGAGCCGCTGGTAATCCGGATAGGCGAAATTGCCGACGCGGCCACCTCGCTGGAAAGACGTGAGCAACACCAATTGCTCCGGACTGCTGACGGGCAGCGTCCGTAATAGAACCGCATTAACCAGGCTGAAAATCGCCGTGTTTGCGCCAATTCCTAGCGCCAACGACACTATGGCAACGGCGGTAAAGATGGGACTCTTGCGGAGCATTCGTACGGCATAGCGGAGATCCTGCGCGACCCGCTCGACTGACGCCCACGCCCACACGTCGCGCGCTGCTTCTTTCACAAAAGCAACGCTGCGGACTTCGCGCAACGCGGCTGTGCGGGCTACTTCGGCCGATTCGCCCCGTTCGACTCTGCGTTCAATCTCTATGGCGATATGCGCCTTCAGCTCCTCATCTAGGTCCCGGTCCGCATGCCGTCGCCGAAAGATATCCATCCAGTACCTCCATCGCCAGCGTTGCCAGTTCGCGTCGCCTCCCTAATTTAGGTTGGTCTCCGGACACGGGAAATCGCCTTTACCAGGAGATCCCATTTCGATTCTTGAGCAACGAGTTCGTTGCGCCCCGCTGCAGTAAGGCGGTAATACTTCGCGCGCTGTTTGTTTTCGGACAGTTTCCATTCAGAGGCAATCATGCCTTGCCTTTCCAGCCGATGTAGGGCCGGATAGAGCGATCCCGCCTCGATGGTCAGAAGGTCACCGGATTTTGCGCGTATCGCTTGGCCGATACCGTGTCCGTGCTCGGGTCCCCACTGGAGTGTTTGCATGATTAACATGTCGAGCGTCCCCTGCAGAAGCTCGGCCTTTTCGGACTGTCTCTTATTTCTCATATGTACAAGATCATCTAGTACCATACATGGTCCTAGAGTGTCTAGTACAAAATGATCTCGGTTACGCTACGTGTGAGAACTTCAGGTGGGTCAAGGAGGCACTTCCATTCCCGCAGTCGAAATCGATTCGGAAGCCGAGACGAGTGCTAGCCAGCGGTTGGATTTGTCCATTGACCGTCGCAAGTAAGAACGGTTTTGGATGAAGTGAATCCACGTGGACGTATTACGCGCTACCCGCCCTGAGTCACTGACAAGATCTAAGCTCCGAGCCAGCGGTGACGGAGGCCGCTGGCCATGAAAAGAAAAAAGGGGAAAATTGCGAAGAAAACTGCCTGGACCAAAACGAGGCTTCGCCTTCCGGATCTCGATCAAGCTAAGGCAGCCGTTCTGAACAGTCTGCGCTCGCCGGAGTCGCAGCGCGGTTATCAACATGCCATCGACGAGTTCATTGCATGGTACTGCTCGGAGCCACGCCTTTCGTTCAACAAGACCGTCGTCACGCGATATAGAATTCACCTTGAATCTCGCCAGCTGGCACCGGGCACCATTAACGTCAGACTTGCATCTGTGCGCCGACTGGCGTACGAGGCGGCCGATTCCGGGCTCCTGAGCCCCGAACTCGCCGCGGGTATACGTCGCGTAAAGGGAGCAAAGAGATTAGGAGTGCGGCTTGGAAATTGGCTGACGGCTGAGGGAGCTCGTTTGCTTTGGCAGCTTCCGAATACCGATACTCTCAAGGGTAAGCGCGATCAAGCGATCCTGGCAGTCTTGTTAGGTTGCGGGCTTCGCCGCCGTGAACTTGCCGACCTGGCAATTGATCACCTTCAGCGTCGGGAAGACCGTTGGGCAATAGTCGATTTGATTGGTAAGGGGGGCCACGTCCGGACTGTTCCTGTCCCAGACTGGGTCAAGCACGCTGTCGATGAATGGGTGAATACAGCTGGAGTTACGGGTGGGAAACTGTTTCGGTGTGTTTGCAGAGCCAGAACTGCCTTGGGCGACAGTATGACAGAAAAGGTCATCTGGCATGTCGTGAAGGAATATGCCGCGAAGCTCGGCTTGTCGAGAGTCGCCCCACACGGCCTTCGTTGGTCCTGTGCACGCCTGTGTCACGCCGCCGGAGGCGAGTTGGAGCAGATCCAATTCCTGCTCGGCCACGTCTCAGTGCAGACGACCGAAAGGTATCTCGGATGCAAGCAGCGTTTGAAGGGAGCGGTAAACGACCAGATCGGCATCGAACCCGTACCCTAACAAAACGTGCATGCTCTGGCAGGCCTAATGGACGGTTTGCCGACTACTCGTCCACTGAGCCAGCCGGCCACCGAGGCAGGGGTGACACACTTTCCCCCTGCGCTTCGACAGAAGCTGACATAGTATTTCCTGTAGAAGCGAAAAAGGAGAAGAATGTCTTATACTCGCCTTGATCTTCCGCAGGGAACTCTCGACCTCCTGATTCTCAAAACACTTGCCCTGGGCGCACAGCACGGATGGGCTGTAGCCCAACGGCTCCAGCAGGTATCGTCCGAAGCTCTCCAGGTTCAGCAGGGTACTCTGTATCCGGCCCTCCACCGCCTGGAGCGCCGCGGTTGGATCAAGAGCCGCTGGGGCACTTCCGACAACAACCGCCGTGCGAAGTACTACGAACTGACACGCCAGGGCCGCAAACAGCTCGAAATCGAGCAGGTGAACTGGCAGAGACTGACTTGCGCGGTAACACAGGTTCTGGAGAGCGCATAGGAGGACATGCCGTGCTGAGCGATCTGTTGTTTCGCCTTCGCGCCATCCTGCGGCGGGACAAGATGGAAAGGGACTTGGACGAAGAGCTCCGTTTCCATTTCGAACGCCAGATGGATGCTTACCTCGGCCAAGGTCGCTCGCCGGAAGAGGCACGCCGCCGCGCTCGCCTCGCTGTTGGCGGCGTGGAACAAGTGAAGGAAGAATGCCGTGATGCTCGCGGCACCGCCCTCTTCGAGACGCTGGTCCAGGACCTTCGTTACGCCGCGCGGATGTTTCGCAAGAATCCCGGCTTCACCGCGGTGGTAGTTTTGACACTGGCATTGGGGATCGGAGCGAACAGCGCGCTTTTCAGCATCATCGAAAACGTGGTGCTCAAGCCGCTGCCTTACGCCGATCCCGATCGTCTCGTGCAAGTCTGGGAAGACCCCTCGGGCCGGGGAGAGGGCCGCAACTCGGTGTCTGCCCGCATGTTCGCCAGTTGGAAAGAGCAGACCACCATGTTCGAGAACATTTCGGCGATTCGCAGCCTCGCTCTGAATCTTACTGGTGAAGGGCGCCCGGAACGGCTGCGCGGCTTTCAGGTCTCGGCCGGCTACCTGGACATCTTCCGCATCTCACCGGCATTAGGGCGTGGCTTTTTGCCGGAGGAAGATCAGGCCGGGAAGGACGGTGTCGTGATCCTCACCAACGGCCTGTGGCAAGGGAAGTTCGGTGGAGACAGGAATCTTATCGGCCGCTCGATCCGCCTGGGCAACAAGAGCCGGACGGTGATTGGCGTTCTGCCACCTGGATGCCCGCTGCCGTACGAGCCGGAATTTCTCGTTCCGTTTGTCTACGGCAGTGAGCCGTGGCACCAGAGTTTTCGAGACCATCGACTCCGGGTCATTGCACGGACCAGACCGGCTGCGACCCTCCCACAGGCTCGTGAAGAGATGAAACTCATCACCGATCGATTGAGACCGGCCTTGCCCGAGTTTATGAAAGACTGGGGTGCCGTCGTCGTACCCATGAGGGAGGAACTCACGGGAGAGATTCGCCGCCAGCTTCTGGTACTGTTCGGCGCTACAGCTTTCGTACTTCTGATTGCGTGTGCGAACGTAGCCAATCTGCTTCTGGCCAGAGCCTCATCGCGACGCCGGGAGATCAGCATCCGCGTAGCGTTGGGGGCTGGGCGCCGGCGGGTGCTGCGTCAGTTCCTGACCGAGAGTGTGATGCTCTCGTTGTTCGGCGGAGCAGTCGGATTTCTGCTGGCTTTGTGGGGGATCGGGACTTTCAATCACTGGCGTCCGGCCAGCCTGCCACCGGGGCTGGTGATCGGCCTGGACTTCGTGGTCTTGGGTTTCGCATTTCTGCTGTCCGTCTTTACCGGATTGGCCTTCGGTCTGGCGCCGGCCGTGCAACTCACCAGAAGCAACCTGGAGGAACTCAGGGGGGCCGGACGCACCTCTTCAGGAACTGCAGGCAGAGGCATTCGCAGAACGCTGATTGTCGCTGAGATTGCGCTGGCTTTCACGCTGTTGGCGGGGGCCGGCCTGCTCTTCGAGAGCATGTTGCGTCTCCAGGCCGTTCCACTCGGCTTCGAACCGCAAGGCGTGTTGGCCATGGATATCTCCCTGGAAGACAGGTACCCCGTCGGGGAGCGGCGCGTCTCGTTCTATCGTGAAGTCCTCCGGCAGATCGAATCCCTTCCGGGGGTGGACGCAGCCGGCATGGCCACAACTCTGCCGATGGCCGGATCGACGGACAATTTTATCTCCGTCGAGGGCCGCCCGAACCAATACGAGTCCGGAGCGAGCACCGATTACGACTTTGTCGCTGGCAACTACTTTCGCGCCATGCGCATCCGGCTCGCGCGAGGCCGCGTTTTCAGCGAGCATGACGATTCGGTGAAGGCGCCGGGTGCGGTCATTCTCAACAATTCGCTGGCTCAGATGCTCTTCACGGCGGAAGATCCCCTCGGGCGTCAGGTCCGGTTCGTCGGAGAGAAATGGGAAGTGGTTGGCATTGTCGCCGACGTGCAGCAGCGTGGGCTGGACCGGCACGCTACAAACCATGTCTATCTCCCGCAGGCGTTTTCTCCTTTGAGCGGCAGCCTCGTGATACGGACAGAGGTGGACCCGTCCTCCTTGACGGAAGGGATTCGGCGGAAGATCTTCACGATAGACCCCGACCAGCCCGTTTCGAATATCCGAACACTCGAACAGATTGTGGCCTCCTCTGTCGTAGACCGCCGGTCGATGCTGATGGTGCTCGGTCTTTTTGCCACCACAGCACTGGTCCTGGCCGCCATCGGTTTGTATGGCGTCATAGCGTTTTCGGTCACCGAGCGGAGCCAGGAAATCGGCGTTCGGATGGCGCTCGGCGCAACGCGTTTGAGGATTCTTACCATGGTGCTGGGAGAAGGAATTCGACTGACTGGTATCGGTGCAATCACAGGGCTTCTGGGAGCTCTTGCCGTCACCCGTGTCCTGTCTCGGCTGCTTTTCCGGGTTACCCCAACGGATCCCATCACGTTGTCCAGCGTGATACTCGTACTCGTCGCGGTGGCGCTGTTCGCTTGTTACCTCCCTGCGCGGCGGGCCACGGAGGTCGATCCGATGGCGGCACTGCGGTGCGAGTAACGAGTGACGCGCCACCCATTCAAACGGGACGATACCGCAAATACCGGTCTGAAACGTCGCCATGCTCTTATCCTTCACCTGTACAAGACATCGTCCTTGGCACGGGATCTCGACATATATGTTCTTCCTATCCGCCATTGTCGGTCTTCGGTCCAGAAAACGGCCTTATGGGAAACATCCTCCGCAATCCCACTCCAACTGGCCGTATAACGCGCTACCCGTAGAAATGAAATCCCCAACATGCCCCCGAAGTCGCGTTCTGTCCAATGAAGCGAACGACGGCCGCCACCCACCCCCACGTGCGCGTCCCCTGCATTCTGTGCCGCGCCGCGAGGCTTCCTCGAACGCGACTTCGGGGGAGTGAGTGCGGCTCCCAGTCTCCGACAAGCATGATCCTGCCAAGTCGCCGGCGATCCGGGCAGGTCCGGAAATCAAGGATTCAGCGATCCCCCAGATTTGTCCTGAATTGCCAAACGCGCAAGCAATCTTATGAGCCTTGCCAAGATCGGCATGCCGTTTAGGAAATCGTAATGGCGAAGGGAGAATCGCACCGTCGCTGTCACTCCTGCCGGAGTGCGACGACAGGATCGATGTGGGCAATCCTGCGAGCCGGCAACCAGCTCGCCAACAGAGCCGCACCTAGCAGCACGCCTGCGACGATGCCGAAGATCGCCGGGTCGTTCGGCCGCACTTGATAGAGAAGCTCTGCCATCGCCCGTCCGAGCGCAGATGCTCCGGCCAGGCCGGCCACGAGTCCCAACAGGCATATGCGCAACCCGGCGGCCGTTACCGCACGAACCACTCCTTTCGGCGTCGCACCAAGAGCGATCCTGACGGCCATTTCCGGGGTTCGCTGAATTACCGAATACGAGACCACACCCGCGACGCCGACCACTCCGAGCGCCAGCGCCAGCAAAGCGAACGAGCCCACGAGAAACGTGTTGAGGCGCGGCCGGGCAGAACCGTCGTCGATCAGGTCCTCGAGCGGCCGCACGTCAAAGACGGGCTGCTGCGGGTCGAGTTTTGCCACAGCTTTCCGCAAGGCCGGCGCGAGTTGAGCTGGCTCACCGGGCGCGCGCATCACCACAATCATGGTCTCCCAGAGATACAAGGAGGTGGGTAGGTACATGGTGGGCTTCGGATCTTCATTCAGAGCGAGCTGCCGCACTTCGCCCACCACCCCGACAACCGTGAACGGCGGCTTGTTGGTTTCGAGGCGAACGAGGCGCCCGATCGGATCCCTGCCGTCCGGCCACAGACGTCGCGCCAGGCCCTCGCTGAGCAGGATGGCACGCCCGGAAGCCATGTCGCGCTCGTCGAACAGGCGGCCGCGGACCAGTGGTATCCGCAGAGCCTGGAAGTAGCCCGGCGTCACGGTCCGCCACGAGGCCTGGACGAGGCGTTCAGATGCCGCCTGAGAATCGTCGAGCGGAACGATGCTTCTGCTGGACTCTCCTCCCCCGAATGGCACGTTGCTGGCCACGCCCGCGGCCTGCACGCCGGGAACTGCGTTCAGCTCGAGCTCCAGGTCTCGATAGAAAGCGTACCCTTAATTGCGGGAATACTTGGCTTTGGGCAGACTGATACGCGCCGTCAACACGTTTCGCGGCTGGAATCCCAGGCTCACTGCCTGAAGGCGCAGGAAACTGGCTAATAGCAGACCAGCGCCGGCAATCAGCATGGTAGCCAGCGCGAATTCACCCGCTACCAGCACTTGCCGCAGACGCAATCGGCCAGCACCGGCGGTGGTGCGGCATCCCTGCCGAATGCTTGTATTCACGTCCGTGCGCGTGGCCGCCCACGCTGGGGCAAGCCCAAACAGGAGGCCCGTCGCCAAGGTGAGAGCGACTGCCGCCGCCAGCACGGGCAAATCCAGCGAAAGCTCTGCGGCGCGAGGGACGTTGCCCGGCAGGATTGTGCGCAGTCCATCCACTCCGAGCAATGCCACAAACAGCCCGGACCCACCCCCGGCGCAAGCGAGAACCAGGCTCTCGGTGATGAGTTGCCGCACGAGTCGTGCGCGGTTGGCACCAAGCGCCTGGCGAACTCCGAATTCATGCATGCGCGACGATGCCCGCGCCAGCAGCAGGTTCGTCACATTAATGCACGCGACAACCAGCAACAGCCCCACCGTGACCGCCAGCACGACCAGCGCCATACGCGTTTCCGGACCGACGATCCAGTACAGCGCTGGCGCGAGGCGCACCCGCCAATCCCGGTTCGAGTCCGGGAATTCATGTTCGAGTTGCGCGGCTACCCCGTTGAGTTCGGCTTCGGCCTGGCTCACGGTGATGCCCAGTTTCAGCCGTCCCAACACGCCGACGTGATGGTCGCCACGGTTTTCCCGCGACGCGTCGAGTGTCAGCGGCTCCCACACGTCGCGATCGCTGGCGAAACCCACATCGCGCGGAGCTATGCCTATCACCGTTCGGTTCTCGCCGTTTATCGGGATCGTGCGCCCGACCAGATCGGGATCGCCGCCATAGCGCTGCCTCCACAGGCGTTCGCTGAGCATGACAACACGGCCATGGCCCGGCGCGTCCTCGTCCGGGGCGAACGACCGGCCCCGGATAGTCCGGATGCCGAGCGTATCGAAGAACCGGGCAGTCACCGCCAAGCTTGCCACCCGCTCGGGATCTCCCTGGCCGGTGAGGTTGGCACTTCTCCCCTCAAGTGCGACGAGCGATTCGAAGCTGGTCGAGCGCTCGCGCCAGGAGAGGAAGTTCGGAATCGACGCCGAGAACGTATTGAGCCCCAAGGGCCGGTTCGACTCCCAGATTCGTACCACGCGGTCAGGAGCCGTGAATGGCAGGGGTCGCAGCCAAACGGAGCGAACCACACTATAAATGGCGGTCGTTGCACCGATGCCGAGTGCCAGTGTTGCAATCGCCGCGACCGTGAAAGCGGGCGTGTGCTTGAGCGAGCGCACCGCGTATCGGATGTCTTGCAGCAGGCTCTCGATGCTTCGAGACAAATCCAGCTCGCGCGTCCTTTCCTTATGCAATGTGGCATTGCCGAACTGGCGAGTGGCCAGCCGTCGCGCTTCCTCTGCACCGATCCCCTGCCCCATAAGTTCGTCGATGCGTTCGTCGATATGGAACTGAAGCTCATCGTCGATGGCTTGCGAGAGTTCGGCGCGGTGCAATAAGTTCAGGAGACGATGATACCAGGCCATTGTCCAAGACCTATTTCGTTACGCGTGTCGAAGCACTCGCGACACGCCCTGGGTGAGCCTCTCCCAGCTTTCACGCTCAAGGGTAAGTTGCTTCTCTCCCTTAGGAGTCAGTAAATAGAACCGTGCCTTCCGGCCCTTTTCGGTCACGCCCCACTCGGCTCGAATCCAACCTTGCTGCTCCATGCGATGGAGCGCGGGATAGAGCGAGCCTTCCTCGACACGGAGCAGGTCGGCAGAGACCTTTTGAATGTGGCTGGTGAGTGCGTAACCATGCATTTTGCCGCGGGAACGGAGGGCCTTGAGAATAAGCAGCGAGAGAGTACCCTGGAGGATATCGTTTTTCTGTTTGTTCATGTGATACCTAACTAGCTAGGTGTAATGTAATATCCTTGCGTTCGAGTTTCAAGGAAAATCGCACTCTTCACTTTAAGATGACGTGATATTCGGACGTATTATCTACTCGAAACTGGCATGCGGTCCCGAAACGGTATTCTGTGAAGTGGATCGAGTGCCCACCTGGACGTAATAGGCGCTATCCGTCAATCTGATCATCCCGCCAGGTGGCCTGAGCCAAATGTCCGGTTTGCCGACTAACCGTCCAAGCGCACTGATCGAGTTGACTTGCTATCGGCGCCGATCCTCGGCCTCGCCATCCGATTCGTTACCTGCAGGTAATCCACATGGGGCTTATCCAAACAAGCTCGCCATCGGTTTGTTCACCGCGCACATAGTAATAACTGGTCTGATCTTTCACCGCATCGGCGTCACGCCAAACCAGGTCCACGCCTCGGCTATGCGGTCCGACAGAGTACACATACTTGTTGTCTTTAATGATGTATACCTTGGCAAACTCATTTGCACCCCGGAGCTTGATCGAGATTGCAGGCGGTTCCTGGACGCTGAATTCCTCCCCCATGAAGTGGTCGCCCACCCGGACTTCAGCGAGGATGTTATCGGTCGCTCCGTATACGCGGCACTTGAAAAGGGCTTCCATGATTGCATCACGCGCAGGTGCCGTGACAAAAAGATTGCAAGCGGTACCGTTTGCTTTCTGCTCACCTCCATTTCGACAGTGTACAAGTCGTTGCTGATCCAGTCTTCGTTGTCTATGCTCCCGGCTCTGGTCTGCGACAGACGGTGGTCCATCGCTGTGACCATCAAAAGGTCACCCGGTGCCAGCGCCAGCATCAGCGGCCGAGGGTCCAACAATCCCTTCGTATGAGGAAACATCAAGGGCCCGAACCAGCTCGCCCCGTCGAAATAATTGAGTTTTTCCAGCCATATGGAACCCGAGGGAGACCTTCCGCCTGTTGTGCCCCTGTAAGCCAGGTAGACCTTGCCGTCCGAATCGACCGTCAGCTGCGGGAAACTCGCACGATTTCCGGCTGGAAGAGAGGGCTGGCTGACCGTTCCAAGGGGCGTTGAATCCTGAAAGCACTTGACCTTGACCGACTCACCCTGATACAGAGCAACCCCGGTCTTTTCGTAGGCGCCGAAATCCTTGCCCCATTTTACATTCGCGGCTTCGTAGGCTACCCAAAGACGGTCGTCGTTATCGAATGCAATGGAACTTCGCGCTTCGAAGTTTTCGCTCGCGGCAACCGGGACGGCAGGGTCCATTCGAATCCCTGCGCTTGAGCGCATGCGCCGGAAGTAAACGTCGTAATCCCCCTTGTCATATGTATCCCAGGCGATAGCCACATCGCCGTGCGGCGACGCAGCAATTGCCGGATCCCAATCCCCAACCGGCGAAAATGAAACAATAGCCTCGCTGGAAAATCCGTCCCCCTGCTGCACCAGCACTCTTTTGTTCAGGAAAAACTTTGAGGTCCCATACTTGACGTCCTGAGCAAGGAAAGAGAAGCTTCCCTGGGAGGTATCGACTGCAAAAGTCGTGGTGGGATAAAAAGAGCCGGAAACAATGATGCCGTTTTCGACCAAAGATCCGCCTGTCTGACCCAGGCGCGTCGAGACCTTCCAGGTCGAGCTGCCATCAGTAGTATCCTTGCCGGAAAACCGCCAGCCTTCAAGGCTGAAGATCCAACCGCTGGCCGCCGCGATTTTACCGTCCCACACTGCCGGACTCGAATCTCCGACGCCGAACTGGATCAGGAACGATGTGGCAGGGGGCGCCGCGAGCCAATCCGGAGGAAGCGGATTGCGGCGCTGGGAAAAGAGGTATAGTCCGGCAGCAGCAAGGGCGAGCAAACACAACGAAAGAATCCAGTATTTTCAGTACCGCATCAGCTTGGCCTGAATCAGCACACCTCCGGACGGAAAGCGCAAGCCCGCTGAGGTGAAGTCGCCGTTGCGGAGCAGCGTCGGCTTCCACTGGCCGTTCTCGTATATGCCTTCCTCAACCCGGAGGAATTGGACATCCGCAAGCCCCGATCCCATGGGGGGCTTGAAATCGAGGGCTGCATCGAAACCGGCGATCAGGAATTCATCGGGCCCCAATTGACCTACCAGCACGCGACCCGATGGAACCGAAGGTCCCGAAGAGGCAAGGGGCTGGCCCGAACGGCGGACCGGGGGGCGGAAGCGAACGAGAATGTCGTATCCATCGAAGTAAAGCATGCGCCCCGGGATGAAGTCCTCCTCGACGGCTGCCTTCAACTTGCCCGCCGCCTGGAGGCCCGCGATCACCGGAAGCGCGGACCTGACGACACTAAAACTCGCCGCGATGTCGGCAAACTGCGGTGACAGTTCGGTGCCGGGACCCGAGTCGAAGCCGTAAGGAGTAAAGCCAATGGCCGAATGGTCCGCCAAGGCATAAAAGAAGTAGCGGGCGAACGCCATGCCGCCGCCAGTCTCGACAACGAACAACGGGTTGTCCGCGCGGTGATATCGGGAAAGGATCGTCTGATAGATAATGGACGATTGGTGATAGATGTCCGGCCCGATCATGTCGATGTCGGGCGCCATGGCTTTCCACAGATCGATCATGTGCGACTGAGGCCCGCCGCTTGGATAGCTGTCACCCGGGCGATCGAACTCGGTAAACCGATCATTGGTTCCCTCGCCGCCCATCCATACGTTGACATAAGCAGGGATCGGATAAACCTGTTTGCCGGCGCGTGCCACTTCGTTGATGTAACTGGAAAGGTAATAGCCGGTGAACATTTCTTCGCCCCGAACACCGAAGACCTCTTTCCAAGTGCCAGGCTGTTTCTTCAGGGCTGTCACAGGCTTCTCGGGCACCTGCCCGTTGAAAAGCTTGGTTGCTTCGGCTGAATAGTCCCGCACCGAACCGAGAATGCCCGACTCGTTCTCCACCTGCATCATGATGACGGTGTGATCGCTGCCGTCGATCTCCCTGAGGTGTCTCATAAGTTCGGTATAGGCCTTGCGGTCGGCATCCTTTGTCGCCTCTCCATGTGGCGAGAGTACCCGGATCGGCTTACCGCCGTAATTTAGAACCCGTGGAAATCGCTTGGGATTGGACTTCACCCATGTGGGCGTGTAGTCCATTGCCCCGTTCTTGTAAGTGCCGAACCAGAGCGGGACAGCCCGTAAACCCTGCGATCGCAGGCCGCGGATGATCTGATCGACCCCGCTGAAATCGAACTTCCCCTCCTGCGGTTCGATCTGTTCCCAATAGATCGGGAACTCAATCGTATTAGCATTGAGTGCCTTGAACTTCGGCCAAGCGCGTTCCATCCGATCCGGGAAGCCGGTTGGGTTGCCAACCTGACCGCCGAGGATGATAAACGGCTTGCCGTCTACGATGAGTTGCGTGACTTTACCACGCTTTTCAAGGCGCGGGAGGTTGTCGCCGGCTGGTTGGGCACGAAGCAGTGGAGCAAGGCACACAGTTGCAAGTATGCAGGTGATGAATTTGCGTGAGCGGATTATGTTAGCCGCGAACATGAGTTGGTCCTCCTTCTGCGCGTGAAATAAGAAGGCTGACCCCGGGCTCTCACCCGGGGCTAATCTCTCGACGGCCGTCCGGGGCTCGCCTGCCGTCAGGACCCTTCACATCGAGCATGGTAGCGAAGATTCCAGCCCTCTTGAACTCTCGCCAGAGCCTTTACAAGCACATTGTATTTCACTATTGTCGCCATTGTATCAAGGACTGGGGTCGTATCTGTAGAATGTAGTTTTCATATTAGAAAACGGCAGAGCATGCTATTCATTCTCATCTGAAAACTACATTCTACAGATACGGCCCCATCGAGGGGGGCTGCCGCGCGTGGTAGAGTAACTAAATATCTGTCGTTGCGCGGCACGAACACCTGAATCCGAGGCGTCTCAATGATGAAGTCTTCCTTCCCCACGAGTGGTTCCAGCTGGAAGCCGCTGCTCGTTCTCCTACTATGCACCATAGCCGCCGGGGTGGCCGTCCCCTCAAGGACTGTCGTCGCCGGGGCTGACGCTCCGGAACTCCAGCCAATTCCCGCATCCCAATTCTCGCGGCTTATCCGCGAATTCTCCGAAGAAGACGGTTACTTCCACTCGGACAACTTCACCTCAAATGAGACTTCGTACCTTCAGGTGACCGACCAGCTTGGCCGATTGGGTGTCTCAGGCGGCGCCTATATTGGAGTCGGTCCCGAACAGAATTTCACTTACATTGCCAAGGTTCGGCCGCGGATCGCATTTATAGTCGACATCCGCAGGCAGGCCATGCTTCAGCATCTGCTTTACAAAGCTCTCTTTCAACAAGCCGAGACGCGCACCCAATTCCTGGCTGCCCTCCTCTGCCGGCCTCTCCCCGGCACAAAAGAGCGGTTGAATCGCGCGTCCATTTCCGACCTCCTTGAGTACTTCCGGCATAGCCCTCCGTCAACGGACCAAATCTTCGCACGGAACCTTGCGAGGGTAAGGAAAATCATCCAGGAAGACTTTCGATTTCAGTTGACCAACAGCGACCCGGCGCGCCTGGAGTATGTTTATTCGACTTTCCGCAACACCGGGTTGGACGTCTCGTTCAGGTTTGGAGGTGGGGGTTGGCGAGGGTACGGACGGTTTCCCACCCTCGCGGACCTCATCCTACAGAAGGATCAGCAGGGCCGACTCGGCAATTTCCTCGCCAGCAATGATGATTACCAGTTCGTCCGCCGTCTGCAGTTGTCGAACCGGATCATCCCAATAGTGGGGGATTTCGCCGGATCTAAGGCGCTGGCCTCCGTAGGCCGGTACCTCGCCGCGAACAAGTACACCGTCAGCGCTTTTTACACCTCGAACGTCGAGCAGTTCCTTTTTCAAAACGGCGTGTACGGCGAGTTTCTGGCAAACATCCGCGAACTGCCAATTGATGACAAGAGCGTTTTCATCCGTGCAGTTGCGCCCATGGGCCATGTGCATCCGGCTCACCTGCCAGGGCACCGGTCAACCACTGTGCTGCAGAAGATCTCGATCTTTTGGCGCGACCAGGACTCCGTCCCATATCCGAGCTACTGGGCCCTGGTGACAACCCACTACATCCCGAACGAACAGCACTGATCAGCGGGAAACGGAAAAGCTTGTCAGATAACTGCACGCTAAAAGGGCGTACAACCGGCGAGGGGCCAAAATGAAAAGGTCCCCAGGCACTACAAACTAACGACCCTGGTCATCCTCGAGACTCACGACTCTTATCGCGCCTTCTTTTCCCTGGCGTAACTGCTGTCCCAATGAGGAAACCGTGGAAACCGGGGACGCTCACCTATTTTGCGTTTACTGATCGACCGGGGTCGTGTCCCCTAAACCGCAAAATAGGTGAGCGTCCCCGGTTTCCATCAAACCAAACCTGTAGCCTGGCTTTGTTGGACCAAGCTTGGAGCATCGGGACGGGGCGCGTTCCGCTCGTTGTCCCAATAAGGGGACAGCTTGCGCAGGTTCGCCACAATCCGCGGGAATACCTCGATGGTCTTGTCGATGTCTTCCTCGGTGTTGTATCTGCTGAGGCTGAAGCGCACGGAGCCGTGGACCGCCGTGAAAGGGACTCTCATCGCCCTCAGGACATGAGAGGGCTCGAGGGAGCCGGAAGTGCAGGCCGAGCCGCTCGAGGCGCAGATTCCGTGCTCGCTGAGCTGATACAGCATGCCCTCTCCCTCGATATAATGGCACGAAATGTTCAGCGTGTTGGGAAGTCTTGGCGCCCCCTTGCCGTTGACTTGGACGCACGGGATCTTTTCCACAAGCGCATGCTCCAGCCGATCCCTCAAGATTGCCATCCGGGCCTCGTCCTGTTCCCGGGTCTCCAGGGCCAGCTGCAGCGCCTTGGCCAGCCCGATAATGTATGGCACATTCTCGGTCCCTGCGCGCCGGCCGTCTTCCTGGTGTCCTCCGAGCAGGTAAGGCCGGCAGCGCGTTCCGCGTCGGATGAAGAGGGCGCCAATGCCCTTGGGCGCATGGAACTTGTGCCCGGAGAAGGAGAGCAGATCCACGTACGGAAGCCCCCGCACGAGGTCAATAGGGAGTTTACCCACCGTCTGCGTCGCATCGGTGTGAAAAACGATTGACGTGTCGGTTTCCTTGGTGATACGCGACAGCTGCTCGATGGAGAAAACCACGCCTGTTTCGTTGTTGGCATGCATGATCGATACGAGCAGCGTGTCGGGCGACAAGGCCCGGATGAATTCGCCTGTGTCCAGGTTGCCGTCACCGTCCACGTCGAGGAAGGTCACCCTGTAACCGTTGCGCTCCATTTCCTTGCAGACCTCCAGGACGGCGGGGTGCTCCACGGCAGTCGTGATGATGTGGCGCCGCTTCGGATTTCCGCGCGCGGTTCCCATGATAGCCATGTTGTTGCTCTCGGTGGCGCAGGCGGTGAACACGATCTCTTTGGGATCCACGCCACCCAAGCCGTCGGCGATGCTCTTGCGGGCTGCCGCGATCGCGTGGGCAGTTGGCCGCGCCGGCTCGTACATGGAGCTCGGGTTGAAATAATCCTCTGTAAAGTAGGGGATCATCGCCTGATAGGCTTCGGATGCGACCCCCGTTGTGGCGTTGTTATCAAGATATATGATTTTCATGGGATCAATCGACTGATTACACCTGAATGACCCGGATTCGTTCATCCACCTGGTCCTTCAAGGTCCGCTCGATCATCATTTTGAGGGTCTGGCCTGAAGCAAGGCAACCGGAGCAGGCGCCGCTCAGGCGGCAGTAAACCAGGGTCCCTTTGATATCCAGGATCTCGACGTCACCGCCGTCCACTCGGAGGGACGGCCGGATGTACTCGTCGATCAACTTTTCCACTTTTTTGGCAAACTGGTAGGGAGAGAGCTCAGGCACTTCCCGAACCTCGGCAGGAAGGATTACAAAAGGCTGGGCCACAGCTGGAGCCGTACCCGGCTTCCCTTGCCACACCTGGTCGAGCAGGTCCTGAAGCCCGCCGGGAACGTGGTGACAGGACGTGCATCCGCCGCCGGCCTTGATGGTGTTGGTGAGCTCGGGAATGGAGCGCAGGTTGAGCTCGCGGATCTTTCGCTTGATGTACGGCTCGGTCAGGGAAAAGCATTTGCAGACGATTCTCCCTTCCTCCGTTTCCTGATCGTGGATGTCGATGCCCAAGCTCTTCAGGTCGACGCCGCGCCGCTGCGCCCAGTTGAAAACGGCGGCTTCCAGCGCTTCGGCACCCATGACCGAGCAGTGGATTTTCTGCTTCGGCAGCCCATGCAGGTATTCGACTATGTCACTGTTGCGAATCTTAAGGGCAGTGATGGGAGTATAGCTCCCCTGCTCGATGATGGCGCAAAGAGCTTCGGATGACGCAATCGCCGAAGTGCAGCCGAAGGTAAGGTATTTGGCTTCGGTGATGACGTCCCGGGTTGGGTCGGTGGGGTGGCGCCTGACTCGGAAGGTGAAGCGCATGGCGTCGCCGCAAGCGATCGAACCATGCTCGCCCATGCCGTCCGGGTTCTCTATCTCCCCGAGGTGCGTGCCCGGCTTACCCAGAACGGCATCCATGAATAGCTGCTTTGTCTTCTCGCTGTAATCCCAACCCATTTGAAACTCCGAATTTATGAAGCCCAAACCGCTGCTCGGCCGGCAGAAAGATCAACCATGATCTTGTGTATGCACAGACAAAAACATGACAGCGGCATTATATCCCCGTTTTGCGAGGCATGAAAATCATAGATGCGCGCTTGCATGTCGCGGTTTTGGCGAAGGGCAACCGGACTCCGCAGGCCCTGAGTTTTACGACTGCGCGAGATCGTTAGGGTCAAGCATAGTTGCTTGACATCTCCGCCGGCTGCGCAGCCCGAGCGCTTCGTGGCCTATACCGTGATAAATCCGAATTTTCCGGAGAGCATGGAAGAAGAACTAGCCGGCCGGCCTAAACGAGCGCCGCGGCCGCTCATCAAGCTGCATCCCTATCTGCACCGCTATCCGGTAACCGGTCCAAATTATCGCCTGCTGTGGGAATTCGCACATCGGACCTCTGCAGTGGTTCTTTCGCACACCTGGGAGTCGGATGCCACTTGCGGGCCGCTGATGTTCGAAGAACCGGCCAAGGCGGTACTTGAGGCAGGCAAGCATCTTGCAATCGAAAAGCCTATGACCACATCCGCGGCCGAGGCGGACGAACTGTTGCGCCTGGCACGGTCCAGCGGCCGCAAGGTGCAGGTGAACTATAACCATCGCTGGCTTGGCCCTTACCACCACGGCAAGCAAGCCGTCCTCAAAGGTGACATCGGCACACCACTGGCCGGCTTTGCACGCAGGAACGACACTATCTTCGTGCCTACGGAGTACATCTCCTGGGCCGCACGAAGCACCCCTGTGGAATTCCTCGAGCGCCGATTCTCGGTTGGGTTGCGCCAGGTGTTTGCCTGGTCGGGCATCCCACTGAAAGTCATCGATGAGGGCTTGAAGACTATCGCGGTGGGCCTCTTTGTCTCGAAAGGGCTGGGCATGAGCCTGACCACGGCCATTCTGCTGACGGGGATCATCATCATTATCTACACGGCGCTGGGGGGACTGTGGGCTGTCTTCATCACCGATTTCATCCAGTTCGTGCTGGTGACTACGGCGGTGCTGTTACTGCTGCCGCTCTCGCTGAGCCGGGCAGGCGGGATTCAATCCTTTATTTCCCGCGCGCCGGAAGGCTTTTTCCATGCTTTCCATCCCCCTTACACAGGATTCTACCTGCTGGGCTTCGTCTTGCTTGTGAGCCTTTCGATGTCAGGAAACTGGTCGCTGGTCCAGAGGTTTTACGCGGCCCGCAGTGAGCAGGACGCACGGCGCGTGGGCTGGACGGCTGGGGTATTGTTCCTCTTGCTGCCTCCTGTCTGGATTGTCGCAGGCATGGCTGCGCGCCTGTGGCTGCCGGGCAACTGGGCGCAGAACAACGACCCGCAATACGTCTATGCGGAGATCAGCCGGCTACTGTTGCCCCCCGGCTTGCTCGGCCTGATCGTGGCGGCGCTGTTTGCAGCTACCATGTCGGTACTTTCCGCCGGCTACAATGTGATCGCCTCAGTACTCACCGTAGATGTCTATCAGCGGCACATCCGGCCGCAGGCCAGCCAGCGCCATCTGTTGGTGGTGGGTAAAATCCTCACGGTTGCAGTGGGTCTGACGGCGACGGCTGTCGCCGGATTGGTGCTTCACTTCCGCTGGACCATTTTCGACACAATGGTGACGGCCTTCGGATTCTTTCTGCCACCTACCGTATTGCCTGTGCTGGCCGGGTTAGTGTGGCCGCGGATCACAAGCCGCGGAGCCTGCTATACGGCAGCCCGCCCAAGTTCATCTGGTTGCGCGTCGGGAATTGCACGGTTCAATCCATCGAAGACCTGACCCGCATCTTCGCTGCGCTTGATTGGAGACCTGCCGTTCTCAAGCACATATCCCGGGCGCTGACGCTCCTGCCAATAGACATCCCGCCAGTCAATGTTCGCCACTTCTAGTTGGTGCGCCTCTTGGCTTTCACGGCTCGCAGAACTTCATCAATTCCGAGCATCGGGCGAACTCCAGGTTAGACGCGAGCTAAAACATTGAGACGATAAATCCGTTCGGCATCAGCTCAAAATAGAAATACTTAGAAGAGGCTAAATCGAAAAAGGGGCCTCGGATTTTTGCACTAAGCCCTTTTAGAGAGGTCATCAACTGCGATTCCTGGTTTGTTTTCTATCAGTTGTCGTCGTCAGTCCCCGTTTCCACGTGCGGCGGAACAACAGGTCAGGCCAGGCCCATTTTGGCGAGCAGTTTTCGGAAGCGCGGGTCGTCGCGGATGCCATCGTAGATCGGCATGGAGGGCAGGTGTGTGACGGCAGGGTCGCGGGCTTCAATTGCCTTGTCCAACCACTCGAACACGCGCTCATCGCGCAACCCGAGATAGGCCCAGGCGAAGGCTAGCGGTGGAACCCAGTCGGACCGGGAGAGTGCAGAAAGTTTCTTGAACATAAGGCGAGCTTCTTTCCCCTGCCCAAGGACTCCGTAAATAGCACACATGCCCGCCGTAGCCAACGGAGTCAACGTCGCATCATATACCTTTCGACTTTCAGCGAGCCCCTCGTCCTGTTTTCCGGACATTATCAGGGCATAGCCGAGAAACCAGTGGGCTAGAAGCAACTCAGGGGCAATCTCCAGCGCCGTCCGGCATTCCTCCACTGCACGTTCATATTCCCGCGCTACAATCCAAATTAACCCGAACCTCATATGCAGTGTGGGTGAAAGAGGGTCGTGCATCGCCGCCCGCTGTAGCTGGTCCACTGCTTCCCGAATCCTCCGTCGCGGGACGAGATGGAACCATGCATGCTGAACCAACACCGTCGAGGAACCCGGGTTGAGCTCCAGCGCTCGATCGAAGGCGCGCTCTGCGCCGGCCCACTCGTATTCGAGCACGCCGAGCAGTGCTCCCAGCAACGCATGCGCCTCGCCAAACGAATCGTTGAGTTCGAGCGCCGCCAGGACCGCTTCTTTCGCCTTGGTCGCAGCCTCTGCAGGCGGGACCAGACCAACCAGCGCGGCATCAAACAGGAGCTCGGCTACGGCATAGTGCGGCAGCGGAAATCTCGGGTCACGAGTCATCGCCGCAGTGAAACACTCGCGTGCCTGAGCGACTGCTTGCTGAGTGTACTGCAGGGCGGTGTGCCGTCCTCGAAGCCACAGTTTGTATGCTTCGATGTCATTTGTTGAGGGCTCGACAAGCGGCCCCGTCGCAATATGAACACGCAGCGCCAGCGCAATGGATCGGGCAATTTCGTCCTGGATCTCGAAGATATCCGAGAGTTCGCGGTCGTAGGATTCGCTCCATAGATGGTATCCGTCTTTTGCACTGACATGCTGCGCCGAGATCCGCACGCGATTTCCGAACCGTCGCACGCTCCCTTCGAGCAGAGTGGAGGCGCCCAGCCGCGCACCAATCTCCCGCACATCCTGCTCCTTGCCTCGAAAGGCGAAGGAGGAGGTTCGTGCTGTTACACGAAGCCCGGGAATCCGGGTCAGCGCATTGATGATCTCGTCGGCGAGGCCGTCGCTGAAGTACTCGTTTTCCTTGTCGTCGGTGAGGTTTGCAAAGGGCAGCACGGCGACGGAGGGTGCCTCCGTCAGTTCCGGTGCGCTGCTTCGCAACCACACGTCCAACTCGGACTCTAACGCGTAGACGCGCGGCTTGTTGCCTCCCGGCAAGCGATGGACAGGGAGGTGGCGCTCGCTCTCCCAGCGCTGCACGGTCCGGACATCACGCCCCAAGTACTCCGCGATGTCCTTCCAGGAGTCCAGGCGTTGATTCACGCGTTACCTATGAGTTTGGCCCAGTCTACCAGATGCGGCGAAATGCGGCAATACGAGTCACATGCTAATGTCGCGTCCCACCGCTTGCCCGCTTTCCCGGCGGTGCCTATTCTTGGCCGTACGAGGAGGCGACGACAAAAGGATGGCAAGTGTCACTCCTTACGGCATCGCCTTAACTTTTCAGGGAGGTCAATATGAGGCGCATCATTTTTGTGTTTTCGATGATTCTGGGACTCTCCGCCATCGCGGCGGCACAAGGGACGTCGATTTGCCAAGGCGGAATCGCGTCGCTTCGGGGAACCTATCTGGTGTCTTATGAGGGATGGCTCACGATTCCAGATCCAACCAATCCTTATGCTGCCCCCGCACTGTACCCGGGGGCAATTCTGGGAGTGATGTCCATAGAGACGAATGGAAAACTCAGCGGCACCGTGACAGTTGCGGTATTTAATGAAGTTGCGGAATATGAGAACGAGGGAACAGTGACTCTGAATGATGACTGCACGGGTGAATTGAAGTACTACGGCAAGATAAAAGGGAGCCCCTCCGGGACCCAAGGCATGCTGGAGATCCACAAGTTCATCGCAGTGGACAACGGAGCTGATCTGGAGCTCCACGTCATCATGAAAAGCGTTCCTGGCGTAGTTCCAGTCGTGCTTGGCAAATGGAAGAGAATCGCCGCTTATAGGATCAATGCGGCCGTCTGGTGAGAACGATCACGGGACCGCATCCCGCTGTCGACTTAGGTCAATGGGGACGCCACCTCATTTTACTGGAACGCATGCGATTCTTATTCTCGTGTGATCCCGCAAAACAGGATAGCGTCCCCTGTTTCCAAAATAGAAATACTTAGAAGAGGCTTTACCGGTTTGTCTTCCGGGGGAAAGCCTGCTCGAGCCATGCTGCAAAATCCCGTTCACCCATTGTGCCAGCCGCGAGGGCAATCATTACCCGGACAACCTCGAATTCAGGCGCGTTCGCGTGAAGGCCGTTCCTCTCCAGGAAAACCGCCGACGAAATGAAAGCTGTTCGCTTGTTCCCGTCGATGAATGGATGGTTTTTGCAGAGTCCGTAGCCGATGGCTGCGGCCATTTGATACAGGGAGGGCTCATCGCCATAAGCCCAGAGGTTTCGGGCTCGCGCAAGGGCCGAATCCACAAGGTTCGGATCGCGCAAACCTGCCCTCCCTCCGAACGCTGCCAGCGAGAGCTCGTGCAGCGCAATCACGGTCTGCTTCAAGAGCCAGCGGGGCTCATTCATTTCGCCAGCTCGCGGAGAGCATTTCTGTACTTCTTCATCACTCCCGTGGCAAGCTTCATCTGACGCTCGAACTCGGGATCATACGGGGTCAACTCATAGCCGTTGGGTGTTTCGATAAGAAACACCTTATCCCCCTTGTCGAGCCTCAGTTTAGCCAGCACCTCCTTGCTCAGTATGAGTCCCAATGAATTGCCAATGGCAGATATTTTCGCTTCGATCATAGCCGTTCCCTCACTCCCCAAGCTTGTTATAACATAAGTTATAACATTGTGCCATGGTTAATGCCTTCCTCAATCTGAAAATGCGCTCTTGTATCCGCTTCTTTCCCGTTCCCGAGTCGCGCTCGAGTAGATGCAGTTTCTTGAATCGCTTGAAAGGCTTATTGACTTGGCCCATAACGCTAGCTTTTTCCCCGTCCAAGGGCGGGAAAGCCATGGTCAGACGATACTGAGGTGTGCTATTGCTTCAACCGCCGCTTCTGGGAGAAGGAGTTTTTCGACCGGATCGCTCCGTGTACCGCGCCGGGTTGTATGTGTCGTTATTGCAGACAATAAAGGGTCCCGCTTCGTGTACCTGTGCTTTGCCAATACCCCGTCCACATTCATAACATTGACGTTCTGGTCTCGCGGTGGCAGGCTGGACAGCTGTGATAAAGGCACTGTTCTGCATTATTGCCCTGCTGAGCGTTGGGTTTAAGCAACGTTGCGAGTTGGCGCTCGAGAATCTCGCGCTTAGTCAACAACTCGCGCTTTTCAACCGCAATCACAAACGATTGTGGCTTCGAAGAATGGATCGGCTGTTTTGGGTCTATGTCTCTCGAATCTGGGAAAGGTGGCGCGAGTCGCTGATCGTCGTCAAGCCGGATACGGTGGTTCGACGGCATCGGAAAGGGTTTGCCTTGTGCTGGAGGCGGCTGTCGAGACATAACCGCGCCGGTCGCATCTGTTTTTCCTATCCACTGGCGAGAGACGGTCTGACCGACGCCACCGTGCGCATGCGCGGCACGGCGACCACGTTCTACTCCGAGAATCCGGGGAAGCCGCTCGGCCACCACTGGGACGCGGATCCCGCGCATCCCCGTAACTTCGATCTCGAGCTCGGCAGCGCCAAGCTCACCCAGAGAATGAGCGAAGGCGGGTACGAGGCACATCCCAAGATCCCGACGATCTACAAGACGCGCCACGTGATGGAGCAGCATCCCTCGCTCAAGGAGTTCTCGGACAAGTGGGCCGGGCCCGACTATCTCGGTCGCGAGGTCAACTTCGTGGGCCTGACAGATCCGAAGTACGTCTCCACGACCCCATCCGACTTCGTGCTCAAGGGGCGCTGATGAAGGACATCGTCGCCAAGTCATTCAAGAGCCCGCTCTCCGTGGACGAGATGGTGAAGGCGCTCCAAACAAACGTGCCCGAAGTTAGCTGGGGCGGACGGGAGAGCGAGTACGACGATCTTTACGTGCTTGGCCGCACCGCGGACGGAGTGAAGATCCGCATCCTGAATTACGAAGCCTACGACGAGCTCGAGGTGTACTTTCCTTCCCGCTATTTCGACGAGCGCAAGAAGGCGTTCATGGCGCGGATCGACGCCGAGGTCCTGCCCGCCATCGGGGCGACCGAGGTCCCGCACGGGATCGCGACATAGACGAACATGTGTTTTTCTGAGCTGGTGGCACCCTCCGATCGTGCCGAATGTGGGAAGTGTGTGAGAATTACAGTCTTTTCGGCTCGTCCTGGAGTAATATGGCTCGTCCGGATCCATTATGGGTCTCGGGATCAATCGCGGCAAGTCAACATAACTGGATTCCAAAGGGCCGCTAATTTCACCTATAAACCATGGCTCTATGCTTTCCGCCATGCCCCGTTACGACGCGATCCTGTTCGACCTGCTCACCGCGCTGATCGATTCCTGGTCGCTTTGGAACCGCGTCGCCGGCGGCGAGGACGCTGGCCGCGCGTGGCGCGCCGAATACCTGCGCCTGACCTATGGCTGCGGGGCCTACCGGCCTTACAAAGATCTGGTCGCGGAGGCGGCGCTCGCCAGCGGGCTCAACGCGTCACATGCCGCCCGGCTCGAAGCGTCATGGGATGAATTGCAGCCCTGGGACGACGCCCCCGCGCTGCTGCGCGATCTCACGCCCGCATATAGACTGGGGGTTGTGACCAATTGCTCGGAACGGCTCGCCCGGCGCGCCGCCGCGCGCCTGCAGGCGCCGTTCGAATGCATCGTGACAGCCGAACGCGCCGGAAATTACAAACCCGATCCGGCGCCCTATCGCCTGGCGCTGCGGGAACTCGGGCTGCCGGCAGAACGCGTGTTGTTCGTCGCGGGCTCGGGATTCGACCTGTTCGGCACCGCGCGCGTCGGACTCGCCACGCTCTGGCACAACCGCGTCGGACTCGCGGCGCCCGACGGCGCACCCGCGCCTGTCATGCAGGCGCGCACACTGCGCCCCATGGTCGACGATTTTCTCGCGCTCCAAAGGAGTCTCTCGTGAAAAGCCGTGCAATCCTGCTGTGCGCGCTCGGCTTGGCCAGCGCACTTGCCGCTGCCGCCGACAGTTTTCCGCCCAGGCCGGTCACGCTGATCGTGCCGTTTCCTCCGGGCGGGCCGAGCGACGCGCTCGCGCGCCTCGGCCAACAGATGATCGTGGAGAACCTCGCCGGCGCGGTCGGCGGCATCGGCACGAAGCGAGTTGAACGCGCAAAACCGGGCGGATAGGAAGGACGAGCTGCGTTTCCGATCGAGGTCCGCGGCAAGGGCCTCTGCTTGCCTCGCCCCCTTCCCGGGTCCTCAGGTTCGTACTTGAGAGATCATGTTAACTTCCCGGCCTCTCTAAATCACAGTTATGAGCTGCTCTGGCAGGATTCTACACCCCGAATATTATGGGACACCCCATCCTTCGTCACTCGACGCGATGCGGTTAGCGCAAGGGCCAGACCTTCAGTTTGAGGCTGCCGCTGCCGGGTTTTTCAAAGGGTCCTGGGGTCGGGCTGGACGGATCGCGGGGCCTGTCGAAGTAGTCGGTATCAATCTTCAGCGGCGAGCCATCGGGATTTTCATAGGGAAGTCCCGGAATCTTGACCTTCCCCAACAGCGCGGTGGTCACGAGCGCAGTATTCGACTTCTGCACAGCCTCATCCAAGGTTAGGTGGAGGTGCACGCGATCGCCTTCCTCCACCACTTGTATCTTTGGATCCATTCCTGCCTGCTCGACCTGATTCACCTCCTTGGCGTAGGGGCGCGCGCCGCTGTAATACACATTGCCGCCCGTTTGCAGCGGGAACTCACAGTTGTCATACACCCACAGCCCGAAGCCGTCGGCACGTTGAGGATCTTTGCTGGCTGGCTTGCCCGTGCCAGCCGAGGACTCGCCGACGCTGACCAGGATGTTGTTGTAGAAACGGTTGTCGCCTCCTTTGATGTTGCTCAGGCCGGCCAGGGCCGTCGAGTGGGCAGGATGGTAGGGCGTGGAGCGCCGCGGTTCTGGTCGGCTGATGATTTTCCCGGTCATCAGATTATGCACGTAGGCGCCACCCTCGGACCAGTCCAGCAGGCTGACCCCGGACAGGAACAGGTTGTTGTCCACCAGAAACGGTCCGTGATTTACCTCGACGAACAGGTCTTCGGTGGCGTTGTCGTGGAAAAGGTTTCCCGAGACGCGCGTGCCTTGCGCCATCCAGTCCAGCCAGAGTCCCCGGCAGGTCCGGTAAATGTGGTTGCTGCGGATCGCGACATCAATGGCCGCGTGGAACTTGATGCCCGCCATCTCCGCGCCCGAAAACAGCTTCCGGACATGGATGTCATGGATGGTGTTGCCGGTCACGGTGCTGAACACGGCGCCCAGACTGCCGACGATGCCTGCCTGTTCGCAGTGCGAGATGGTGTTGTTGCGGACGATGTGGTGGCCGATGGTCTCTTTGTTCCAGCCGTTATTGAGGGCACGTTCGATGGTCTTGACGTAGCCCTCGGCGGTATTGGCCGACGTGTTGTCCCACTCGTCGCCGTATTTTCCGAGTGCGATTCCCGAACAAATCGAGTGGCTGATCACGTTGTTCTCGATAATCCAGCCTTTGCTCCAATGCGTGCCGACCAAGCCGACCTGCTCCGCCGTGGGCGGCGCCCAAGGAGTGGCCGCATGCCGCATGATGAACCCGCGCACGGTGATGTAGTTGATGCCCGTCTTTTCCGGGTAGAACACCGTCCGACGCACGTTAATCTCCACCAGTTCTTCGTTGGGGTTGACCCCTTTGAACTCCGCCCAGATCGTGGTGTTGTCCTTGTCCACCTGACCAAACCAAAGCGGGGTGGTTCCTGCGGGTTTCAGGACCTCGTCCAGCTTGCGCGCCTCGGTCAGCCATTCGCCGTTGAGATAGACAGCGCCGGTGTGATGCTCGCGGCCCTGGGGATTGAACCAGTCACCGTGAATGAGGTCGCTGTAGGGATTGAAGCTGCCGAAGAACGCATTGGGCACCGTCACTTTCCAGACATCGTCCTGAACCTTCACCCAGTTCTTAATGACCTCCGAGCCTTTGATCTCGACCTTCGCACCCGGCGCGGCTTGATAGACGATGCGCTTCGTGTCGGACTCGCCTCCGCGCGGTGGCTTGATGCGTTCGCGGTAAACGCCTTCGTGTACCGTGATCACATCGCCCGGCTGGGCGACCCGGGCCGCTGCTGAAATCGTCTTGTAGGGTTTTGACGATGTCCCGTCATTGTGATCGTTTCCATTGACGGATACATAAAACTCCTTGGCGGAGGCGCCATGGGCTGTCAACGCCAACAGAAGAAGTGCGATTCCGTTTCTCATATTTCGAATCCTTTCACGGTTTCAGCCACGCCGCCAACTCCGCTCGATTTCCTCCAGCGACTGGCCTTTGGTTTCAGGCACCACGCGCCAGACCAGCAGTACCAACACGACGCAGAACGCAGCGTAGGTGTAGAACGGGAAGGCGTGGTTGAACGTGCGCACGAACCACGAGTCCTTTGCGTCGAGCAACGGGAACGTCTGCGTCACGATGTAGTCGGCCAACCACAGGAAAAACGTCGCCAGCCCCAGCGCCCGGCCGCGGATCGCCGTTGGATAAATCTCCGACAAAATCACCCACGTGACCGGCCCGACCGACAACCCGAAGCAGGCGATGTAGAGGATGATGAACGCCAGCATCCAGCCGCCGACCGCCGCCGGATCGCTGAGCCGCTGCGCGAGCACGCCCATCGCGGCGAGGCTGATGCCCATGCCGGTCGTGCCGACGAGCATCAGCGGTTTGCGGCCCCACTTGTCTACCGTCGCAATCGCCACCAGTGTGAACAACACCCCGGCGCCGTTGATGATCACCTGCTGCAACAACCCGGCGTCCACACCGGTCGAGGAACTGAGGCTCTTGAAGATTGTCGCACCGAAATAGAGGAAGACGTTGATGCCGGTCACCTGCTGGAGAATCGCCAGCGCGATCCCGATCAACAGCGGCCGGCGCAGCCCGGGCGAGAACAACTCGCTCCACGTCCCGCGTTCCTGCGCCAGCGCCGCCTTGATGCTCGCGCACTCCGCCTCGGCAAACGCGGCGCCGCCGACCCGGGCGAGAATCGCGCGGGCCCGCTCCTCGCGCCGCTGCTCGATGAGCCAGCGCGGGCTTTCCGGAATCGGCTCCAGCAGCAGCGCGAACAACACCGCCGGCACGATGCCGGCGCCGAACATCCACCGCCAGCCGGCGTCAATCAGCCACGCCTGGCCGCCGTGTTGGGCGATGAAGTAGTTGATGAACGACGTCGCTGCGATGCCGCCGACGATGGCGATCTGGTTGACCGCCACCATCCGCCCGCGAATCCGCGCCGGGGTGATCTCGGCAATGTACATCGGCGTCGAAATCGAGGCGATGCCGATGCCGACGCCGCCGAGGAACCGGAACACGATGAACGCCCAGATCTCGCGCGGCAACGCCGTGCCGATGGCCGACGCCAAAAACATCGCCGCGGCCAGAAACATGGCGATCTTCCGCCCGAACCGGTCCGACAACGGCCCGACCATCAGCACCCCGGTCGCGCACCCGATGAGCACGCACCCCGACGCCCAGCCTTTCATAAAATCAGTCAGGTGAAACCGGGCCGTCAGCGGCTCGATCGCGCCCGAGATGACCCCGGTGTCGTAGCCGAACAACAATCCGCCCAGCGTGGCCACGAAACACACGAGGACGACATACATGGTGCTGCCTTTGTCCGTGTTCATTGCTGACTGCCCTTGAGCGCTTGGAACATCGCCAGCATGTTCGCCGCAGGGGATAGGAAAGACGAGCCGCGTTTCCGATCGAGGTCCACGTCAAGGCGTCCGCTCCTCTGCCCTCGTGGGTCCTCAGGTTCGTAGTTGAGAGACTATGTTAACCTCCCGGCCTATTTAAATTACAGCCGTGAGCCGTTCTGGCAGGATCCTACACCCGGAAAGGGACGGCGGGGCAGACAAATGCCCCGCCCGGCCCCTGACCTCCTTACCGTCCAATGCCAACTGCAGGTTCCGTTCGATCTTTGCTACAGATGGTTGCGGTTGGTCTGTCGCGGGCACAGTTTCGGGCACAGTTCAGGTATTTCGAGGTCATCGAGGGGGAGTTCCAGAGAATGCTTGCTGCCTGCAAACCCTTATCGGACGCGGGTTTCGTTGGTGCCGAGGACGGGAATCGAACCCGTACGACCCTTGCGGGTCCCAGGATTTTAAGTCCTGTGCGTCTGCCAGTTTCGCCACCCCGGCATCGTGAGCGGCCGAGTCAGAGTAATACGGCGTGTTCCAAAAAACAACACAGATGGCGCTTAAATAACCGCTTTTCGCGACCGTTTCCATCTATTTGCGGATCCTTTCCTGGCCACAAATGACGAATTACGAATGACGGATTTCCGGTGATCGCTCATTCGTAATTCGTCATTCGTAACTCGTCATTTGCTGCGAAGATGGCCTTATTTAGGCGCCATTCCAGCCTGTCACCGATCTTTTAGGTCTACCCTGGCTGCTAGAGCAACCATTCGCCGTTCTTTCTGATTTCCCGGTGCATCGCATCCGGAGCCAGGTCGATTTCTCCAGGCCAGGAAACGACGCCTAGTTCCACATAGGCTTGATTAAAGACGGCAGGATTTCTAAGTGAAGCGAACACTCCCGCTCCTGGATCACAAATCAGGCGGGACATGTCGACCGTACCCTCTGTTCCGTCGATGAACCGCACCTTGAGCTTATAGGCAGGCAAAACCTCAACCGCTGAGACGCGCCACGGCGCAGAGGGGATCAATCCAGGGGTCGTATCTTGTTCGGTCGTTGCATCGCCTCGCATAGGTTCCAGTCCTCCATAAGCTCAACTCGATGGAGTGCCGCCCACTCAAGCACAAGAGCCAGGGCGCGGTTCGGCAGCTTGCCCTCAATGATCTCCATGGTGCGAATATCAATCTGCGCTTCGTATTCGGCATAGAGTGCGTGAAAATGAGGCGGAGCATGATCTTGCCAGAACATTTGGATCACGATACCGTAGAAAGTGCTGATAGTCGGCAACTCTATTCACCACGGTTGAGAAACAAGCTCGTGTACCGCGATTTTTTGACCATACCATTTTCATAATCATCAGTCAAAAGGCAAGGAGTGGAGTTGAAGGAGTGGCGGTCAAGCGCGATGGGTGTGCATACTGTCGGTCAGAATCTCCGCTCTGACCTGATCTACTGCTTCCATGCGAGACTTTCATGACGCACCAAGGTGACGTTTGAGTTCGCCGTGATAGGCGTCATGCCCCCCACCGTTTGTGCATTTCTTAGACCTTCAAAAAAACAAAAATGGACGTGGAAAAACGCCGCCTTCGGACGCCGATGGGATTTCCGCTCAATCGCAAGATGCTGCCGATTAAGAGCTGCTATTGCGGTCATTCTTTCAATGGGAATTCGGTATGCGATAGACGAGCTAGCCTGTCACAGATTCGTTGTTTCGGCTAAGATGATCTCACACGAAGGGGGTAATCAACGGGGATGGGTAGTGCTCACACACCAGGGCTCGGGTCTAGCCCTGCATGGCAATGTCGAATTGCGAGAAAACCAGGGTAGCAAAGGCCGTAGTTTCGACCAGCCGAAGCGCCGGACCGCAGCCTGGTTCAAGCTTTGTGATCCCGCTCCCGGTCGCGGCTCTGAAGGCCTGCTTGACGGGGAAGCAAGCACCCGGTTCTCGATCGGTCTTTGTACCCACAGGTGATTTTCATGCGCAGTGGAAAACACACGGGTGCATGAACAACTTCCACGACACGATGACACTCAAAATTCCAGTTCGGAGACTCTTGAATCTCATACCAGGTTCCGCCAACCCTGGCAACGTCCTGCGCGTTCTTTAAAGATCCAATTCAATCCAATAAGGGTCTCCTGGATAAGGCGTAACACCACATGCAAGTGCTTTGTGGTATGGTGCGGTCTTGCTGAGATTGCCAGACTGGTAATACGGATGCAGTGGAAGGGAGGTCCTATGAAGCGACGGGAGTTTATCAAGTCGACCACACTGACCGGCAGCGCCATGCTGCTGGCTCGAAGTTCAGATAACCCCGGAGCAGCGGCAGAAGCAGCTCCGGCGCGGACCTTGCCCGACCCCCCGCGCCTGCCCAATTTGTCTCCAGCGCGCTGGATCTGGTATCCGTCGGAACGATGCCTGCAGAACACGTTCGTCCTATTTCGTCGGGAGCTCGACCTGCCAGGGAGTCCGCGCCGTGCGACGGGCTGGATTGCGGCTGACAGCCGCTATCTGCTCGTAGTCAACGGCCAGCGCATCCAGTGGGGACCTGCACCGTCGGATCCGCGCTGGCCCGAGGCCGATCCTCTCGACCTGACCGGCGTGCTCCGCAACGGACGAAACGTCATCGGCGCTACAGTGCTTTTTTACGGCCAGGGCGATGGCACGTGGCCTATGGGCAAGCCGGGCTTTCTCTTCTGGCTGGAGATCGAGCATGGGAATAGCACACGCGAGAAAATCGTATCCGATGCCTCCTGGAAGGCACACCTGGCGCGCTCCTGGAAACCCGGTCATTACAAACGCTGGTACCTGCGATCGCTGCAGGAGGAGTTCGACGCCCGGCTCTATCCATACGACTGGAACTTACCGGCGTACGTCCCGACGGAAGAATGGCTCGCCGCGATGCCCTTGGATTGCTCTCCGAACAAGCCGCCGCTCGCCTCCAGCTATTCCGAATATATGCTAAATATCGGCAACGGCCCGGCCGACGCAGAACTCCGTCCGCGCAGCATCCCCATGCTGGAGGAAACGCTCGTTCCGGTGCGCCGCCTCGCAGAATCACTCTGGCTCGAGTGGTCGCGTCCACCCGAAGAGTACTTCGAGTCCCGAACACCCGGAGCTTATCGCGCGGACCGGCGCCCCTGCGCCATGCAGATGGGCGAAGGAGCCTGGACAGTGCAACTCGACGGCGCCCGCGGAGCCACCTTGACATTCGAATTAACCGAACAGGTCGTCGGCTGGCCGTACTTCACAATCGATGCCCCCGCAGGGACAACCGCCGAACTGCTTGTGCACGAAGCGCACCGGGTCGGCGGGCCGCCGCTCCTCAATACACATTTCGACAGCTGGTCGCGCTTCGTCTGCCGCGAAGGAACGAATCGCCTCGAGTGCTTCGACTTCGAAAGCTGCCGCTGGATCCAGCTGCACATTCACGGCCGGCCGGGCGCGGTCACCATCCGCGACGTGGGCGTTCGGCGCCGCAAATTCCCATGGCGGAACGAGCCTCGAGTCCGCTGCTCCGAGCCCGGCCTTCAGCGCCTGCTCGAGGCCTCGATCAACACCCTCCACAACTGCGCCCAGGAGACGCTCGTGGACGGGATGGCGCGGGAGCGCCAGCAATACAGCGGCGACTGCGGACACCAGACCCATGCGATCTACCTCGCCTTCGGCGAAGCGCGGCTGCCTGCGCGCTATCTGACCACGTTCAGCCAGGGACTCACGCTCGACGGCTACTTCCTGGACTGCTGGCCGGCGTACGATCGCCTCGCACGGCTCATGGAGCGGCAATTGCAGCTTACGGGCTGGGGACCGATTCTCGATCACAGCGTCGGCTTCAACTTCGATTGCTGGCATCATTATTTGTACACGGGCGATATTCAAGCGCTCAGAGAGCCGTATCCGCGCCTCCTCCGTTTTGCGGACTACCTCAAGAGCATCATAGGCCAGGATGGGCTTCTGCCCGTGGAGAACCTTGGCATTCCTTCGGTCTGGATCGATCACAACGCCTACCGGCAACAGCGTCACAAGCAGTGCGCATTCAACCTGTATGCAGGCGCCATGCTGGAGCACGCCCTGGCGCCTATTTGCCGGGCCTTCGGGGATGAAAGCCGCGCACAAGCGGCAGCAACCCTCGGGAGCAATCTTCGGATGTCGGTCGCTCGCAGGTTTTGGAGTCGGGAGCGGGGACTGTTTGTCAACAACCTCCCGTGGCTGGCTGAGGAGAAATCGCCCAGGCTTTGCGACCGATCGCTGGCGACGGCCGTCCTCTTCGATCAATGCCCGCAAGGCAATGCGGAGCCGTCCCTGCGTGCCCTGGCCGAATGTCCGCCCGAGATGGGCTTATCCTATCCCGCCAACGCAGGCTGGCGCCTGTGGGCGCTGGCGAAAGGTGGGCGTGCCGATGTGATCATGAAGGATCTGCGCAAGCGCTGGGCGACGATGGACTCGGTGATCCTGAACAATACCCTGCAGGAAGACTGGCAGGCTCAGCCGGATTCCGGAAATCAGTGGAGCCACTGCGCAGTGGTGCCCTTGTACATCGCATACATGGGACTTGCGGGAATCCGGCCGCTTGCGCCTGGTTTCAGGCGAGTCGAGATCCGGCCGCAGCCGGCGGACCTCGAGCAGCTGGAACTTACCGCTCACACCGTGCGGGGGCCACTGCGGTTCGGCATGCAGGGCAAGCGCGGCAAGCGCGAACTCACGCTCGAACTGCCTGCTGAGTGCCAGGGAGAGCTGATCATTCGCCAGGAGGAAAGTGCGGATTTGGCCCCGCTGCCCGATCCTGCTCCGCCCGGCCATAGGCGCTATCGCCTCCCGGCCGCAAGGCGCACCGTGCTGCGCCTGGGTTTCACGTAGCAGCTGAAAAAATCGGGGACATTCCGAATTTCCCGACTTGCTCAGCTGAATCGGACGGATCAACCAGCGGTTGATCTTTTCTATTCAGCGGAGGAAAGCTGGAAATTCGGAATGTCCCCGATTTTTCGGGGATCACAGGCGGGCAAGAGCGGCGCGGGCGAAATCGTCGAGTTTCGCATGCACAGTGACGTTCGCCCACTCGTCATAATAGGTGTCCTCCAGATTCACGATAACCAGCGCGGCACCACGATCGAGCGCGATCTGCGGCAGGCCGGCCGCAGGATAAACCACGAGCGACGATCCGAGCACGAGCATCAAATCGCACTGGCCGGCGGCGCGGCGTGAAGCCTCCCATGCATCCATGGGAAGAAGGTCCTGGAACAGCACGATGTCCGGCTTGATCGTCCCTCGACAGCGGGAGCAGAGCGGAACACGCAGGCGGCCGCTCTCGATCTCTTCGTAAAAGGCCCCCATCTCATATTTCGTGTTGCAGCGGGTGCAGTGTCCGGTGCGATAGTTGCCGTGGAGTTCGTAGACCGTGCGCGATCCTGCCGCTTGATGCAGGCCGTCGATGTTTTGTGTGATCACCGCGTCCAGTCTGCCTCGCTCTTCAAGCTTCGCCAGCAGCTGATGGGCAAGCGTCGGCTGGGCGTGGCCTATGTTCCCCAGGAGCTTGAGACCGGCGCTGTAGAAGGCCGCAGGATCCCGGCGAAAGCTGGGGGCGGAGAGCACCTCCATGAGCGACGCGTCCTGCCACATCCCATGCGGGCCGCGGAAATCCGGGATGCCGGCCTCCGTACTGATGCCGGCGCCGGTGAGCGCAACCATGTGCCGGGCGCTGAGTATGAGTTCGATAGCGTGGTCCATACACTTCGAGAAATCTACCACGAAAACTTGGATAGATACCACAATGGAACCAGTCAATTGCGGATTGTGGATTGCGGATTGCGGATTTGGTTGTTGTTCAATCCGCAATCCGCAATCGTAAGGGGTAGATTCTCAGAATCTCGACTGTGAATCGGTGGTCACGGAGGTTGGGATTTGCCAAGTACGACAGATTTGGGTAACTTTCGCGGACGGTTATGAGAACATCGACTTACAACTTCTTTAGTGATGACGGCACGCCCATCTTTGTTTACCGGTGGGAACCCGACGGACCGGCCAAGGCGATCGTCCACATCGCCCACGGCCTCGCAGAACATGCTGCCCGTTATGCCCACGTGGCTGACGCTTTAGCCCGGTCGGGCTACCTTGTCTTCGTTCACGACCACCGCGGCCACGGCCGAACCGCACCCACGCCGAGCGAGCTGGGCCACTTTGCCGATAAAAACGGCTGGGACCGCGCTGTGAGGGACCTTCAATTGCTGGTCGTCGAGGAAAGGAAACAGAATCCAGGACTTCCTGTGATCCTTCTTGGCCACTCCATGGGCTCCTTCATGGCCCAGCAGTTCCTCTATGAGAACGGCAATCTCCTGGAAGGTTGTGTTTTGTCGGGCTCAAACGGTAATCCGCAGACCTATGTGCTCGCGCTCGAAATCCTGGCATACTTCCAGCGCCTCATGTATGGAAGGCGCGCGCGGAGCAAGCTCCTTCACTCCCTTTCCCTCAAGACCGCCAACAAGGCTTTCCAGCCCATCCGTACCAACTTCGACTGGCTTACGCGCGACACCGCCGAGGTCGATAAGTTCGCCGCCGATCCCCTTTGCGGCTGGGTCGGCACTACTCAGCTCTGGATCGATTTGATCCATGGGGCAAAGGTTATCGCCAAGCCGGAGAACCGGGCGCTGGTCCCCAAACACCTACCCATATACATATTTGCCGGAACCGCAGACCCGCTCAGCAACGGCTGCAAGGGACTCGAACAGCTGATCTCCGCTTACCGGCGCGAAGGTCTTACGAACGTGCGGCACAAGTTCTATCCGAGCGGAAGACATGAAATGCTGAATGAGATTAACCGGGATGAGGTGATCGCGGACCTGATTGCGTGGCTGGACTGCACTGTGGGGGTTAGGGGCTAGGAAACAGCCGCAACCAATTTGCTTGGTGTCCTTGGCGCTCTTGGTGTCTTGGCGGTCAGGTTTTTCAAATGACACCACAAAGACGCCAAGAACACCAAGAGCACAAAGATTGCTCGGAGTGCGACCGGGTACCAAAATCGAAATCAGGGTCGATTTCTAAGCCCCATCCCGCAAGCTCCATTCCCTTGAAATAAGGCGCCCCGCAAAGAGGGATGCGCTCCAAAGAGTCGAATCGGGTAATAATTCCCTGATTCGAAAAACCGGCCTTTTTGACCCCCTCTCATTTAGCTGAAGAAATCATAGAAATAGGACGATCTGATGCTCTGGCATACCCCTTGCGAGACGGTGGATTGGTGCTTCGCTCAAATCTGAGCGAGGACCGGTATTTCCAGCTGGTAGAGCCTGCCACCTTGAAAGGTAGGTACCATGAAGCAGAATTCATCCGAGAGCCTATTCAGGCTACCAGCGAGGCGAATGGCAGGACCGGCCGCTCTGGCCGGTGCCGCACTTCTCCTCCTGGCCACCGCCCTCTTCTACTCGAGCTGCGGGAATGGATTGGGAGAGTCCGTGTCGGCCTCAGCCCCAAGAGAGTCGGTCAAAGCCACCGGCTGGCACGCGCTCCCCACGCCAGTTCCCACTTCCGTCCTCATTCCCAATGGGACCGTCCTTACCGTGCGTCTTCTGGAAACTGTAAGCAGCCGGACCGCAAATCCCGGCCAGGAGTTCGCCGCCGATCTGGCAGCGCCGGTGGTTACCCACAATAAGGTGATATTCCCGAGGAGCACGCGTGTGCGCGGACGTGTCGTTTCAGCGCGTGAATCCGGACGGCTGCATGGACCGGGATACTTGCGCCTGACGCTCGACGCCGTGCAACTGCCGGATGGCAAGTGGGTCGATCTCCACACCACCTTCATTTCGGCCGAGGGCCGCAGCCAGAAAAAGCGAGACTGGACATTGATCGGTGGAGGTGCGGGGCTGGAAGCCCTTATTGGAGGAATCGCCGGTGGTGGAAAAGGTGCCGCGATCGGAGCTGCTCCCGGGACCGGAGCCGGCACTGCAGGGATTGATGCGACGGGAAAGCAGGATGTGACCTTTGCCGCAGAGCGCAAACTGACCTTCGCCACGGTTGAAGAAATGGTCATGAATCGCTGAGACATAAGAGAAATGACGAGTGACGAGTGACGAATGACGAATAAAGGGATTTTCCAAGTCGGATCTGTTCCCAATCTTAGGAGAAACACTTGATTCTTTGCGTTTTCTAGCAAACTGGCCTTTTCGTCATTCGTCATTCGTCATTCGTCATTCGTCATTCTTAATCCCACTGAGGGGCTTGCCCCGCCTTTTTCACAGGAGATCTCCATGGTCATCGTATCTTTGTGGTAGGATGCCTCGGGCTCCCATGAAGATCACGACGCGGCTGATTACGGGATACGGGATTCTGATCGCCCTACTGGCCGCCCTGGTTACGTACGATGTGATCACCATCCACCGAATGCAGTCCATCAACCGCGACCTGTCGCGTGTCAACTTCCACACCGCCGTTTCCTGCCTGCAGCTCATTCGCGATAGAGACCTGGTCGAGGAATACACGAGAAAGGCGCTCGCCCTCGGCGATCCGGACTATGTCGCTCAGCTGAAGGGTCACCAGGAGGAGTTCGAAACCGCACTGCAGAGGATCAAATCCACCGCCTCATCCCCGGCCGAGCAAACAGAGATCGGCCGGCTGGTAGAACATTGGCGCGCATTCAATAACGATCTTGCACAGCAGCAGCCGGGAACAGTGAAGGTCAGGGATTTCCCGGCGGATTTGCAGGAAGATCTGGAGCGGCTGCAAGTCCAGGCGCAAACAGTCTACGAAGCCAGTCGTAGCACTATCGCAAGCGCGGTTGACGAGTCGCGCAAAACCGGCGAGATGGCGTGCCTGATTTCGTGGTATGCGGCGGCAATCGCGCTGGTGGGAAGCGCGTTTGTTTCCTTTTTTATATATAAGTCCATCTCGACTCCACTCGCCCACCTCACCGCCGGAACGCGCGCGATCGCCGAGGGGAAGTTCTTTTACCGCCTGGATACTTCGCGCAACGATGAGTTCGCCCAGCTCGCAAAAGACTTCAATACGATGACCCACCGGCTGAAGAGCGACGTCGAAGAGAGAGACAACAAGATTCACGAGCTGACGGAAGAACTGCGGAAACTAAAAGAGATTGACCTGCGGCGCCAGCCCTCCCGCCCACCGGAAGAGTGAAAAAATCGGGGACATTCCGAATTTCCAGCTTTCCTCCGCTGAGTAGAAAGGATCAACCGCTGGTTGATCCATCCGATTCGGCCGAGCAAGTCGGGAAATTCGGAATGTCCACGATTTTACTGGGACTTAAAGCCCGAACGAATCATTCCAAACCCGACATGTCAATCGGCGACTGGTACGGACCCGAGAATCCATAGCGAAGAATCGTCACCTTGACCTTGCGTCTGCCGAACTTCGTAGCTAACTTATAGTCAGGGATGTAGATATCGATGATCTTGCCCTTGACGAGCTTACCGGTATCCATGACCTGGTAGACCCCGCGATAGCGGGGAACGTCTACATGGATTACCGATCCGAGGGGCAGCACCCTGGGATCCGCAGCCACAACACCGGGAGTTGCATGGACTCCGGACCTCGTTTTTCCCGATTCGCAATAGGCGGTCGCCTGAAAGTCGAGGCGTGTATCTTCCAACGGAACCTTAGGCGCGTGTCTTGAACTATGAAATGGGTCTGCCGTTTCACTCGCGCAGTCCAATTCCCTTAGGTGAACACCACCCGCGAGTGTACATAAAGGTATGAAAACCCTTAAGATAGAGCGACGGCTCCATTTCCCCCCCAAGCTCTTAGCACTAACGGCAACCATATGCATAGAACTCCTTACGCTTTCGAATCCGCCTCTCCCCGCCGAGAGAGGGCAACCTTTCAGAATTGGGCTTGAATGAGTAGATGGGGGGGAACTAAAAACTCGAGCGACAGGACCAGGAACAAGCTTGAAAGCCCCCGAAGTCGGAGTTTGGTTGTCGACATACGCGCAAAAGGCTACCCTATCCGGCCGGCTCGATCAACCAGAAAGATCAAAAAAAACTAAGTAGGTAGTTTCTATGGTTAGACGCAGACGCGGTTCCGGCCGGCTTGCTTGGCCTCATAGAGTTTCCGGTCGGCACGAAGGATAAGCGAGTCGATGGTGTCGTCAGGCTCAACCACGACACCTCCCATGGAGATTGTGACGCAGGCATGGGGGGGATCCACTGGTTCAGACCGCTCCACCAGGGCACGAAAGCGCTCGCCCACTTCTGCAAGGCTCTGGGGTTGGGCATTGACAATGATGGCCAGGAACTCGTCACCCCCCCAGCGCCCAAGGGTGTCGAAATAGCGTGAGCAAGCGTCCAGACTCCGGCCTACCATTCTGAGGACGCGATCCCCAGCTGCATGCCCATATTCATCGTTTATGGTCTTGAAGTGATCGATATCGATGAAGAGAACGCCGAACCGCCACAGGTTCCGCCGATATTCCTCGAGGCGCGCCTGTAAATTCGATTCCACAAACCGGCGATTGGCCAGCTGAGTGAGGGGATCGAGATGAACCTGGCGCTCCATTTCGACCAACTGTTCGGCCAGGCGCACCTTCGCAGAGTTGTTGCTGAACACCTCGACGGCTCCGATGATCCTTCCCGAATCGTCTGAGATCGGAGAAGTCCTGATTCTCACAGGCACCCGATGCCCATCCCTGTGGCGAAGAAACACTTCCGCCTCCCGGGGCTGGCCGTCCGAGATAGTGTAAGCCAGAGGACAATCGGAAGTGCACAGGATACGCCCTGTCTCATCGGTGTGCATCAGCACGTTGTCCATGCAGCGCTTCCCGATGACCTCTCCGCTTGAGAAGCCACTAAGACGCTCGGCGGATACGTTCCAGTAGGTAATGTGCCGGTCCCGATCCACAAAGTACACACCGTCTCCCAAGTTTTGAAGCAGATCCTGGAAGAAGGCTTGGTTATCTTTTTTCATATCGACGGCCCGGAGCAATCGAGTTGTGGTAGTTTATTTCATCTCCGGCCGAATCCCAAGCCCGATGAATCGCCCAGAACCCGCACCCAGGAGACACAAGCCAATTGCGGATTGCGGATTGTAGATTGCGGATCGCCCGTGTGATTTTTTCAATTCGCAATCCGCAATTGTGAGGGACAGATCCTCAAACTGACGATGTATGAATCAAAGAGCACTAAGATATCACCGGCTTCGTGATCTGGTGTCTCTGTGGTAATGGTTGAAACTCCTTTCACAGCAATAATACAATCCAGAAACCGCAACATCTTTCAAAGGAGGCTCATTGTGTGGGGTTCTAGTAAGAGATTCCGACTTGTCGTCCTTGCGACGCTATTTGGCACTGCCTTCATCCTCGCATTTTCGGCGCAATCCGTGGAGAGTGCCGAAAACCCGGTCCTCCTCCATCCGGCGCGGGTCTTCGACTCCGAAGACGGCCGCATGCACGAGGGCTGGGTCGTCCTCGTCACCGGCGAGAAAATCACGGCCGTCGGTCCCGCCGCCCAGCTGCAGTTGCCGGCGAACGCGGTCACGCTCGAGCTTCCAAACATGACCCTTCTTCCGGGCCTGATGGACATCCACTCGCATATTTTCCTGCATCCCTATAACGAAACCCTGTGGAACGACCAGGTACTCAAGGAACCTGTGGCCTATCGAACCGTCAGGGCCGTGCAACATCTGCGAGATACCCTGATGGCGGGCTTCACGACCCTGCGGGATCTCGGCACCGAAGGAGCCGGATACTCGGACTTGGCCATGCAGCGGGCGATTCAAGAGGGGTTGATCCCGGGGCCGCGACTATTGGTAGCAACTCTGGCAATCGTGGCTACTGCCAGCTATGGACCCGGCCCGCTTGGATTCGCTGAGAACGTGAATCTTCCCAAAGGCGCACAGGAAGTGAGCGGAGAAGCGGAAATCCTGAAGGCTGTCCGTGAGCAGGCAGGGCACGGAGCGGACTGGATCAAAGTTTACGCCGACTACCGGCGTGGACCGCACGGCTCCACGGTTCCTACTTTCAGCGAAGCCGAGTTGCGCACGCTCGTCCAGGAATCTCACTCCGCCGGCCGTCTGGTGGCTTCACACGCCGCCTCTCCTGAGGGCATGCGGCGGTCGGTTGCCGCCGGCGTAGACACGATAGAGCACGGCTATCAAGGCACCCCGGAGATCTTCGAGCTCATGGCCAAGCACGGCGTCGCCTGGCTCCCTACGCTCGCAACCGAGGAATCCTACGCCGAGTATTTTGAAGGCTACAAGCCTGGCAAGAGCGCGCCGACACAGGGAATGCAGCAGACCGCACGCGCCTTCAAGTCCGCACTCGAAAAGGGGGTAATGATCGGCCTGGGAAGCGACGTGGGCGTGTTCAAGCACGGCACCAATTACCGTGAGCTGGAATGGCTGGTCCGAGACGGAATGACTCCGACCGAGGCACTCCTGGCAGCGACCGCCGTGAACGCTAAGATTCTAAGAATGGACGACAAGATCGGAAAGATCCGTCCCGGCCTCTTTGCGGATCTGATCGCGCTGCCAGGTGACCCCTTGCAGAAAATCGAAGCGGCACGCGACGTCCGCTTCGTGATGAAAAACGGCGTGATCTACAAGAAACCCTGAGAAGCTGTGAAAGAATCGGGGACATTCCGAATTTCCAGCTTTCCTCCGCGAAATAGAAAAGATCAACCGCTGGTTGATCCGTCCGATTCAGCTGAGCAAGTCGGGAAATTCGGAATGTCCCCCAAGTAACGCTGGGCGCCGCCTGGTAGGTCCCGGCCGCCGGGCGGGACCTTTTTCCCTTCGCAGAATTGATTGCGTTGCACCGGCCTAAGGATTATGCTGTCCGCTTATTTTTTGTAGCTCGACATTGCAGCCCTCCTAATCCCCTTATCAAAGGAGAAACGGTTGATAATGAGAAACATTCTGATGATAGTCTTGGTGTGTCTGCTTCTGGCTCCCCTCGCCGGCGCGCAGGAACCAAGCCCGAACGCGGCATTGTTCAAAGAGTTTTCCCGTTCGGTTCACATAGACGGGCTCACGCTCAGCTTCGTGCTGCTCAACGATCGCACGGTCGACGCGCTCTTCGAAGCGCCCGGGAAATATGCCATGCGAGCCAGGGCAAGGATGGCGACGACTTTCTTCGTTCAGGGAACACCGGAGAAGGACATTCAGCTCAATTCCAGGTTCGTCGTCGAGCAGGACGGCCAGACGGCGGCAGGAACTTCACACAACATCAAGAACTTCGCAGACGGAGCCGTGGCAAAGGGTACAAGAATCGACGGCATCCTCGAGATGGAGAAAAAGCTCGACCTGTCGCATGCCTTCAAGATCAAGGGCAGCCAGGCCACACTGGAGTTCAAGCTTTCGCCGGAAGCGCTGAAGCTGATGGAACCCCCTCCGCCTCCAGCGACGCCGGCGACGCCCCCGAAGTAAATCGACCATCAATTGAGTCATCGAGCCAACGGGCCATTGATTCATTGAAAAACCGCCTTCGACAGAGCTTTTCAATGAATCGATGACTCGATGATTCAATGGCTCAATCCCGAGGTGAGCCTATGCTAACTCGAGACGATGCCTGGCAGCATTTGTGCGATTGGACTAAAACCGAATCTCTTCGAAAGCACGCTCGTGCCGTCGAGATCGTCATGCGCGCCGCGGCCTACCGCTACGGATCCGGCGCAAGTGATGAAGAAGCGTGGGGAATCGCAGGAATGCTCCATGACGCGGACTACGAGCAGTGGCCGGAGGATCATCCCAAGCGGATCGTTGCCTGGCTCCGCGAACGCGGCGAAGAACAGATCGCGCATGCCGTGTCCGCCCACTACACGAAGTGGAACGTCCCTTACGAAAGCCCCCTCGACAAGAGCCTTCTCGCATGCGACGAACTAACGGGCTTCGTCGTCGCCGCCTGCCTCGTCCGCCCGGAGGGTGTGTCCACGCTTACACATCAGAGTGTCCGGAAGAAGCTCAAGGACAAGGCCTTTGCCGCTAAGGTCGACCGCGAAGAAATCATCAAGGGAGCTGAGCTGCTGGGTATCGATCTGGCTGAGCACCTGCAGTTTGTCATCGACGCCCTCAAGCCTTACGCCCAGGAACTAGGCATTGAAGGCCGCTCCGCTTAGGAACACCGCAGAGACCCTGGCCAATCGCGGATTGCGGATTGTAGATTGCGGATTGCCCACTAGATTTTTCTCAATTCGCAATCCGCAATTGCGAGAGACAAATTCTCAGACTTAGGATGGATGAATCAAAGGGTCTTCCTTTGCGGTTTGCATTCAAAAGCGAACCGCAAAGACCGCAAAGGCTGGGAAAAAACCAGGATGGTGAGGTGCTCTGTGAGCTCTGTGTCTCCCCTGAAAATCCCCCTGCTTCAGTGAGGACGGGCTTCAGTCCGTCCGCGTGACTTCATCAGGTGAAACAGTCATTGAACGCGAGCACCTTCAACTCAGATAGATACGAGCAATGATTAGCCCGGTTCTTTCTTGGGGCTATAGGGGCGCGGGCTAAAGCCCGCCCCCACTGTAATAAAGGGTTTTTCATGCGCAGCGGCGCAGCACCGCTGCATGAGCAACTCCGTGGTGATTCCGAGGTAATCTGCTTGAGCTCAACTCTGATCTATGTTGATGATTGCCTCGTGGTGGTGAACAAGGCTGCCGGAGTCAGCCTCGTCACACACCGGTCCGAGCCCCACGCGGCCGTCGAGCGATTGCTAGGATCGATCGACCCTCAAGAGTGCGAAAAATGGGGCCTTGCCCCGGAAGATTTGCATCTGGTTCACCGTCTGGACATCGGCACAACAGGATTGGTGGTGCTGGCTCGCAACCCAGAGACGCACAAGGAGCTGGCAACGGCTTTTAGAAGCCGTAGCGTGGAGAAAACCTATCTCGCTCTGGTTTGGGGACACCCCCGACCGCAGGAGGGACGGTATGACTGGCCGATTGGACCTAACCGAAGCGATTGGCGGCGGATGAGAGTTGATCCGTCGGGCCGGTCGGCGGTAACGTGTTATCGAACTCTAACTCGAGGTCGGCACGTCAGCCTCCTCGAGCTGCATCCGGAAACGGGCAGGACGCATCAGTTGCGGGTACATCTGGCGAAGGCCGGCCACTGGATTGTCGGGGACGACCTCTATGGCGGGGCGCGACACCGCGGGGTCAAGGAGGAGGGCACGCGCGCGCTGCTGAATCCGCCGCATCTGTTGCTACACGCCTGGCAACTCCATTTGGCCGCTGGGACCAGCCTGGGCGAACGGATCTTCGAAGCCCCACTCCCAGTACCGTTCTGCGCCGCCCTCGCTGAACTGGGAATGATTCTTCCACCCACCGATTGAAAGCCGGAGTGGGGTCTTGTAGGGGCGACCGGCAGGTCGCCCGGCGGATGAATCCCGTGCAGCACCACTGGTGACCTGCCGATCGCCCCTACACGACTGGTTTAGACCTTTAGCCGATGGTATTATCATTGCTTCGCACTTACGATGGGACGCTTTAGCGATCTCGGGTTAAACAGCTCAAAGCAAACTTACGAAAGGAGTCATTCATGGCTAAGATAACGTTCAAAGGGAATTCGATCAACACATCAGGAACCCTTCCCAAGGTTGGAGCACATGCCCCGGACTTCAACCTGACCAAGTCCGACCTGTCTTCTGCAACCCTGGCAGAATTCAAAGGCAAAAAACTCGTGCTGAACATCTTCCCCAGTATCGACACGCCGGTCTGTGCCGCCTCAGTGCGGAGATTCAACGAGGAAGCCTCCAAGCTAGAGAATGCGGTCGTCCTCTGCATCTCCCGTGACCTCCCATTCGCACAGAACAGATTCTGCGCAGCGGAGGGATTAAAAAGCGTGATCACGGCGTCCGAGTACAAGGACTCGAAGTTCAGCAATGCCTACGGCGTGAGGATCACCGATGGACCATTGGCGGGGTTGCTCTCGAGGGCGATCGTGGTTGTCGATCCGGCGGGCAAGGTGGTCTACACAGAGCAAGTGCCAGAAATCGCCCAGGAACCCGATTATGCCAAGGCCCTGGCTGCACTTAATAGGTAGCAGCCTTTGCCCGAAGAGGGTGATCTCGCTTGCACCGTCATGGGCCTCGTAAAAGGCTAACTCAAGGTTTATTCTACCGTGGCTGCACCTGTCATCTGCCGGCGGGAGCATCTTTGGATACCCCAGAATGCCGTCTCTGCTGGAAGAGCCAGACGACCAGCTCCGGATCCGCGTAGGCGTGGTTCCAGACGTTGTGCAGCACAAACTTATATTCGGTGTACCTCGGGTCGCCGCCGGCCTTGCGGATCGCCGCGCTCATCCTCCTCGACTCGAAAACCGGAACGACGGGATCCGCAGACCCGTGAAAAGCCCAAACCGCCGCAAGCGGAGGCTCCGCCGTGGCCGACGCGATTCCCGGACAGGCCGACCGCTGGATCCGGCAATACAGCCTGCCCAACTGCCAGGGAGATCTAACGCAGGGATTCAAGAGCCTCAGCCAGACCGAACGACATGCATTCCTGTCGCGCTATCCCGACCCCGTTGTGCCGACGTACTCACTGCCGGCGATTTCCGACAAGACGAACACGTCGAAAGTGCTTCTGCAAGTCTGGCAACTCCTCTCCACGTTCGGCGACAAGCAGGACAGTCAGCTCACCCAGAGAGACGCGATCATTCCCGGATCAAAATACCTGGGTTCGGCCCTGGCGGATCACTCTGCCATCGCCCTGCCTTTCGAGACCTCGAACGAGTCGATCAGGTCCGGCGCGGACAAGAATCACTATCCGCGGACAGCCCTGCTCGAAGCAATGGTCCGCTTCGTGATCGAGGACCTCGACAATCCGAAGTAGCATATCTTGGTGATCTCCATGCCTCCCAAGAAAAGGGGACAGACAAACTGACTGAGACTAAAAATGACGAATCTAAAAACCATCCAGGTATTCGTCATTCCTCATTCGTAATTCGTCATTCATTGCTCACAGCTGTAATTCTTATCCGCTCTCTTTATCATTCGCGGCGTTAAGCCCGAGGTTCATAGAGACTCTGTGGTGTGATATGATTCAGCGGCAATGAGCGAGCCCATCGGCAAGCGGGAAGCACAAAGGCAGGTGGAACGTATCCATGCGTTCCGCGAACAACTGGAGGAGCTTGCCCGGGAGGGAGTGCTCGATCTCGCGGGCGAGCAGCGCGCCAGGCTCGACCTTCACCTCAACAAAAAGCTCGCAGAGCTCGCCGAACGATTCGACGTCGACATCAGCGCCTCGCAGAAACAGATTTCACTCGGCATGAGGATCCTTTCCACTCTGGGCGGGCTGGCCTTCTGCGCGGCGGTGTTCCTCTTTTTCTATCGCTATTGGGGCCTGCTTTCGACCCCGCTCCAAGTCGGGATTCTCATCATCACTCCCATCGCGGCTCTCATCGCCATGCATTTCACCGCCCGCCACGAGAAAACGCTTTATTACACGGCCCTCATTGGCTTGGTAGCGTTTGCCTCCTTCATCCTGAACATGGTAGTTCTGGGAAGCATCTTCAACATCGCACCTTCGCAGAACGCTTTTCTCGCGTGGGGAGCCTTCGCTCTGGCACTGGCGTATACGTACCATTTTCGCCTGTTCCTTGCGGCCGGTCTGATCTGCATTCTGGTTTTTGCAGCGGCAACCCTGACCGCATGGACCGGCGGGTACTGGGTGGCCTGCACCATGCGCCCTGAGTTCTTTCTTCTGATTGCGCTGGTAGCTGTGCTGGTGCCGATCATAGCCCGGCACCAAAAATTCGCCTACTTCCCCGACGTGTACCGGCTCGTCGGGCTGCTGATCATTTTTGTGGCACTCGAGATGCTCATGCACGAGGGGCAGATGAGTGTCCTCCCGCTAGGAAAGAAAACGATCCAGGCAATTTATCAGATCCTCGCATTCGTCTCGGCTGGTTCGACCATCTGGCTGGGCATCCGGCACCAACTGATGGGAATTGTGAACCTGGGGTCGGCGTTCTTTGCTCTCTACCTTTTTGATCGACTGGTGAGCTGGTGGTGGGACTGGATGCCGAGGTACCTTTTCTTCTTTATCGTGGGATTGATCGCGGTCGGCCTCTTGGCCGTCTTTCGGAGAATTCGTTCCAGGACTCTGCAGGCACAACTGCCATGAACAGGACAGGCCCGATATTAGCGATTGTTCTTGTGATCGTCAGCAACGCCTTTGTGCTGATCGGCGTCGCGACAAACCGCACTGGCGGAGCCATCGAGACGATCGAACTTACCGAGCGCGAGCTCACGCTGCAGACCTTGCCCGAGGACAACTCCGGCGTGACCCTCTTCCTTGCATGGAGGCGGCCGCTGCATTTCGGGAAGACTAATTCCAAACCGGATTTTGACCGCGCCAAACTTCAGGAACTCGGATTTGACTGCCCAATTCCGCAAGCAGCCTCTGACCAGCCACGCTACCTTCTGGCGAGGGAGAGATTCGTGGCGCTCGAATACGAGGGAGCCTCCTGGGAGAAATGGCTTCAATCTGAAGAGGAGTGGGCCAAGGCAAATCCCAAGGAATTCTCGTCTCAGAGTCCAGGCAATCGGGGAAAGGCGGACTTGGGCGGCCGGCGTGCATCCAGGCTTTTTGTCGTGGATGCAGCTCCCAAAGCCGAGCAACTGCGAAGCAAATACCCCGACCAGCGGAAGTACTTGATCGTGCGGGCCGTCATAACTGCGTGGCTGGAATCAGAACGTGATCCGGCGACGAATGCTGAAAAATCGCGTGCTTGGCGCGGCTATGTCGGTGCAATCATCCCTCCGGAGATTTACGTTCCATTACCATTCGCGAAGTCGCTTTCTGGCCTAAGTCGCAATGCCGGAGCGGAACCGCGCTACACCGTTACGCTTCAGTACGGACGCAAGCTCGAGCCCTGGGTCGCCGGCGTGAAGCTTCTCGATAAGAAATAACTCTGTGCCCCTTTGTGATCTTCGTGTCATCGTGTTGTCTTTAATAGCAACGCGATGAAACAAGAAAATCACCTGCCGGATTTGCGGCGCGCGAAGAGCAGCCCGGACCACGTTGCGTCGATCGCGCAGATTTTGTAGTCGACCAGCCCGGCCGCCAGTCCGCACTCTCGCACGACTTTCTCAGACAGATCGGTAGCCACACCGGAGGCCCTTTTCGGCCAGGCAAACCAGACGGAAGCATAGTCCGTCCGTGCCGCAATCCCGCTGACTTCCCGTTCCAGTACTGCACGCGACTGGATGAAACAGATAAGGAGGTCACAGCGGCCTCGAGCACCCGCGCGCAGTTCAGTGCCTTCCGGCAGTGAACCTAAAGTCTCCGTGAAGCCCTTCGGCGGATCGATCAAACCAACCACCGATCCGCGCTTGATGCCGAGTTTCTTCGGCAACGGCGTGCCCGAGTAACCTTCGAAGACCGAGCTCGGCACGCGGGGTTCCAAGGGCGGATGGGCTATGGCGCGCTTCAATGAGCTGCGGACTCGATCCCACGGAGTGAAAACTGCATCGGGCAGGATCGCTCGAATTCGCGTCACGGTGCTCTCTTCTCCACCAACAAAGACCAGCGGAATCCGGCGGGTTGAGCCATTCTTGCGAATGAGCAAAGCAAGGTCCCGTCCCTGCGATGGCATCCGGCTCAGGTCGATGACGACAACCCCAGGAGGATTGTTCTTCAGCTCGCGCAGGAATTCCGGACCGCGCGGCACCTCGCAGGACACTTCATATCCGGCACCTGCCAGGATGGCAGCTTGCTCTCGTGCTTCCTCAGCGTTCCAATGGACTAACCGTAGACGCAGCATACTCTCCCTCTACAAACAGCAGGCAGCTGGCAGCTGGCAGCATGCAGCAAGAACCTAAAAAGAAACAACATCTGGGTCGAATACTGCCTGCTGCCGGCTGGCTTCTGCCTGCTGTTAAGGCGCCGTGGGACCACTCGCCATCTCGACCACAGAAAGAAATACCAGGCGGGCCAGGTCCTCCAGGATCTCAGGATTTAGAATTTCCGGCCTGTCCTTGGTCGTGTGATAAGTCGCGTAAGGGAGCGGCTTCCCGCCCCCTGTCCCGAAGGAAATGGTCGGAACTCCCGCCCACATGAAATGCGCGGCGTCTTGTCTGGGTCTCGCAAGATTGGGAGTGAGCGTCGCCGCCAGAGGCCGGTGGATGTACTTCCGGTTGTTTCGTTCCAGGTATTCCCAGAGCTGCGGATAGTTCTTGCCTCCACCCGCAATGATCCGCTCGCCACGGCCGACACTCTCGAGGTTGATGAAGCCTTTCACCTGGCCGTTAGGAATGAAAGGATGAGCGACGTAATACTCGGAGCCCTTGACTCCCTGTTCCTCGGCGCCGAAAAGGACGAACACTACCGAACGCCTCAGTGGCATCGGTGATTTCGCAAGGGCTTCTGCCGCACCCAGCAGCACTGCGTCGCCTGAGGCATTGTCGTTAGCGCCGGGCATGAGTTCATGGTTCATGCCAAGGTGATCGAGATGAGCGCCCACGACGATCGCTTCCTGCTTCAGCGTCGGATCGGAGCCTTCGAGCCAGGCGATGATGTTTGAGCCCATGCCTTCGGGATGATGCTCGGTCACGTTTTTGAGCGTCATGGTCTTGCCGGTGGCAAACGAGACAGGCTTGAGATTTGCTCGGATGCTCCGCACGAGTTCCTCGTGTTTCTTGCCCGTTCCGACAAACAGATCATCGACAACGGCCCGCCCTACGTAGGTCAGGATGAAGTCTTTCAGAAAAACGCAGTTGGGATTTGCTATGTGGTAGTCATAGACCATCCCGGCAGCTCCGTGCCCCTTCGCGTTTCTCACCTTGTAATCGTGAAACGAGTAGGGTCGCCACTTCTTGAATAACTCGGGATCCCGGTCGGGGCCGACCGGCACTTCGGGCTCCATCAGGACGATTTTCCCTTTGACGTCGACACCTTGATACTCATCGTACTGTAGTTCCGGCGCTGTGATACCGTAACCCACGTAGACAACCTCGGCCGTGACAGTCCCTGAATCGGAGGTCGATCCAGGAAAAAACTCCTGCTCATAGACATACGACTTGGTAATCGTGCCCTGGTTGCCGACCGGGATGCGCAGGCTTAATTCAGCACCGGGTAACACCAGGGTATACGGATTAGCGAAGCGCTGCAGGTAAGTGCCATTTTCGCCGGCGGGCTTGATTTTCCATGAAGACAATAGGCCCACGGCCCATCGTGCGGCCGCGTCATATCCCGGAGTCCCGGTCAGGCGGCCTTGGTACTTCTCGGACGTCAGCTCCCTTGCGTAGTCGAAAAGGGTGTTGCTGGAAATGGAGTGCATGACTCCGAGCAGGCGTTCTTCGGCATTCGGCGCAGGAGCCTGTGCGGGCTCCTGGGAGTGGAGCAGACTGGAAATAAAAAGAGCGACGAGGACTAAAATTGCTTTATGGGGCATTCTGTGCGATTTCATCAGGCCTCCGAACTGTCGACGCACTCGCGGCGGTCGAAATCTACACCCGGCGGCGCAGAAATAGCATGCGACTGGAGAGAACGCAACAGATTTAGTGCTTTCGTCTTTTGCGGAATCTTCGGGGCATCTTTGTGTTCTTGGTGTCTTGGTGGTGTCATTTTTTTGAAGCTTCACCACCAAGACACCAAGAACACAAAGCAGGCCAAGCCGGGGGTCTCTCTAAAGGCAATCAATCGAACAAATTTACGTGGATCTTCGTTAATCTGGGCTGACACACCTAAATATGAGGAGCACTCATGAGCAATCCAAATCGCACAAAGAGAGCCGTCGCGGTCGTGTGCCTGGTTTTGCTGGCAGCCGGGACCGCGATTAGCCAGGCACCCCCGGCGACATCTCCGCCAAAGAGCCTCAAAAACGAGATGCGCATCCCTTGGACGCGCAACAACGAATCATTTATCCGCCAGTGGCTGGTCCTCGGGGAGTTCCCCTTCACTTCAAAGACACGCAGTACCACGCCGGGCGCCGGCCTCGATACGGACTATCTTATTGAAAGCGGAGGGGAAGCCACGGTCCGTCCTAACCCGACTTTCCTAGTTACGCTCGCCAATTCCGGCTCAATTCCGGTCTATCACTGAGGCATTCAGTCGCTCATTTTGCCGAAACCCGCTTCTGTAGCGGGTTTCGGCTGCGTAGGCCTTGGCGATAGG